>FPHC01000067.1_pt1 | contig 165583 bp, 156 predicted proteins | sample 1057211 | NCBI WGS metagenome assembly FPHC01 (sample SAMEA4473313, study PRJEB15554) | hydrothermal vent metagenome | biome: marine basaltic hydrothermal vent biome; feature: marine hydrothermal vent; material: water | place: Pacific Ocean | collected 2011-06-14/2011-07-23 | depth 1199 m
CATACCCTTGTCGTGTAACACGGTCACACCTACGAATGTGCAAACCTCTCTTGGAAGTGACCTTTTAAGGTCACCATATGCTAATGAAGCTGTATCGTTTGTGTGAGGTTAAAACCTCACTTCCATAAACTTTCGGAAGTGACCTTTTAAGGTCACCATATGCTGATGAAGTTGCAATATCTCGGTGAGGTTGAAACCTCACTTCCATTAACTGTTTTCTCACTTTAACTCTATTACTATTTCTGCATACAATAATAATCATAGCTGTAGGTGTGACCATGTCACACGATATAAAATATTGCATATATTAATAACGGTCGTGATTTTTGTCTGTTTGTATACACTCCTATCGTGCGACACAGTCACACCTACGAATTGGAGGTAGGGGGTCGATCTATCGACCATAAATCGAGATAAATATTTGCTTTATAGTCAGTAAACCGACCCTACACAATAAATTTGAAACATTTTCTCGCTCCACAGCTTAAGTGGTGGAGCGAGAAAGTATGTTGTGCTACCTGCGGATGATATCGTCTCTAGTATATACCCATAACTTCAAATTGCAAGTACCATACTGCTACAGATACGATATATCCTACTAGTACTGTCCAAGCTAGCTTCAAGTGTGAAGAGAATGTATAGATACCATGAAGTTTGCCCATCACTCCCACTCCTGCTGCTGAACCAAATGAGATAAGTGAGCCACCTATACCAGCTGTCATAGTCACTAGCATCCATTGTGCTTGAGCGTCTGCACCCATATCTGGATTTGATTTGAGGACTGCGGACATGACGGGTACATTATCTACGATAGCCGATAGAAATCCTACTCCTACATTGACAACTGTAGCACCAAATTGATTGTACAATGTTGTAAAGTACTCTAAGAAGCCCAAGAAGTGAAGTCCACCAACGGCTGCCAATATACCAAAGAAGAAGAGTAGAGTATCGTTTTCTATTTTCGATATAAATTTGAATACATTAACCGTAGGACATTTCTTTCCTTTGCTATCTACACGAGTCTCTTTGCTCATTTTGTATATATATAACTTAAGTATCGCCAAGCCAAACATCATACCCCACATAGCAGGTAGGTGGAGAAGTTGATGCGATAGAACAGCAGATGCGATAGTCAATGCAAACAGTCCTATAATAATTTTACCACCAGGTAGTATATTGGCTACCTCTTCAGTGTCTGAAAATGGTGGATTGTCATTTGGTATAAAACGGCTTAGTAGAAATGCTGTTACACCCCATCCTAAAAATGATGCAGGGAAGAGATATAAAAACTCTACAAAATCACCCTTGCCATCTACCCATACCATTAGGGTAGTGATATCCCCAAATGGACTCCAGGCACCACCTGCATTAGCTGCTACGACTATATTGATAGCTGATGGAACTATAAATGCTTTATTGTCTTTATCTATAGTGATAAGAACTGTTGAGAGTATGAGGGCGGTAGTTAAATTATCTGCAACTGGTGAGATAAAGAATGCCAATAGACCCGTAAGCCAAAATAGTTTTTTGTAGTCATACCCTTTAGATACTAGATTGTATCGAAGTGCTAAAAATACATGACGGTCTATCATAGCTTCTATATATGTCATAGCAACATATAAGAAAAAGAATATCCCAGCTATCTCATATATAAGTCCTTTTATCTCGTGGTGCAAATGCGTCTGCTCTGGCGATGAAACACCATTTATGGATGGGAACTCTATGGCTATATATATACCTATGAGCATAAATATAAAAGTACCTGCAAAGAGTGCCGGTTTTGCTTTGTTGATATGGTATTTATCTTCCATCGCTATAAAGTAGTATGCTACTACAAATATGGCTAGAGAGAGTATCCCTACCCAAGTGGTGGTTAAGTTCAGTGTTTCGTGCATCTGTTCTCCTAAATTGATGTTATCTATCTTCTATATAGTGTGTGCCTAGGGATTTTTTCCTAGCTAATGCAGCATCTACTATAGCTGATGCTGTGTTTAGTCTCAGCTCCAGTAGTCTGCCAATATCTCTATTTTTCATATCGTATATGAGATTTTTGGCTTTCAGTAGACCTGTTCTGCTACGAACTATCCCTATGTCATTCCACATTATCTCTCTAAGCTTATGCTTGAAAGATTTGTCATTATCTTTATGCAGAATATTACCGTAATCTTTATCAAATCTTGGTGTTTTGATATGGCTATGCTCCTTAGATAGTAGATGATCGGTAGCTCTTTTGGCAAACACTACGCCCTCAAGTAGTGAATTTGACGCAAGTCTATTGGCTCCATGGACTCCTGTGGAGGCAGCTTCACCTATGACATAGAGACCATCTATGCCATCTACCATACCATGGCTATTGCTCTTTATTCCTCCTACAGCATAGTGGAATGCAGGAGATATAGGTACTCTATCTTGAGGAAAGTTATATCCCAATGAAGCAAACTGTTTACTAATATTTGGAAATCTATGGTGAAAAAATTTCTCATCAAACATGGAGAAATCTAAGTAAACCTCTTCACCCTGATGTATCTGTTTGTAGTTAAATATAGCCCTAGAGACTATATCTCTACTAGCCAACTCACCTCTACTATCATAATCAAAGAGAAATCTATCTCCATTTTCATTGACTACAAAAGCCCCTTCGCCACGCAGTGCTTCTGTAAGCAGAAGTTTTCTAGCGTATGGAGTCTTGACAAATACAGTAGGGTGAAACTGCATCATCTCCATATCTGACAACTCTATCCCCCTCTCTACACATATGCCATGTATATCTGCACTGACGGTGCGAGAGTTTGTGTTGTATTGATATAGTGAGCCTACTCCGCCTGATGCTATGATGATATCATCTGCATAGATAGTAGTTGGTTGGTAGTTTACACTAGCTTTTACTCCATAGCATCTGCCGTTCTCTATGAGTAGATCGTATACGAGAGTATTTTTCTGTAGTTCATGCCTATTTTGTGTCATCATAAAGTAGTGCATATACCTGCCTGTAGCATCACCACCTGCATGTACTATCCTCTCTACTGAGTGAGCCGCCTCTTTTGTATATAGGATATTGCCTCTGTTATCTTTGTCAAACTCCATACCTCTATCGATGATATCTGCGGTAGTTTCGATGCTGGTGCGGCTCATGATCTCTACAGCATCGCTATCGTTATGAAATGCACCTGCTTCCATAGTATCTTGAGTGTGGAGTTCTATATCTGCTTCATCTAGTGCTGTCACCATACCGCCTTGGGCATAAAAAGTGTTGCACTCCCAAGGTATATCTTTGCAGACTACCAATACTCTCTTGTTTTTTGGTAAGTTCATAGCTGCATATAGACCCGCTATACCAGCACCTATGATCAATACATCATATTTTTTCAATTTATCCCTTGGTGGTTGTTGCTTTTTGGCTATCTGGTACATAGACAGGTGTTGTCTTGTGTCCGCATCCTGCAAGTGCAATACAGCAAAGTGATGTTATAATAATGGCATGAAAAATGCCTCTTCGATTTTGTCTCATATATCTTACCAGCCTCAATTTAGATCTGTGCGAAAACATATCTGTTATCGTAAGTTTATCCAGCTTTTGCAACCTAAGTTTCAAAAAGCTATAGCTTTTGTCTACATCAGAAATAGTACACTATTTGTAGCCATATCACATCCAGGATACAAAATGGAACTTAATTATAATAGAGATTTATTAAAAAGCATATTAAATATGATTGGAGACAATGATAAAGAGTGTAAACATATGAGAGTAGATAGTGTAGTTGTATTTAACTCCAAATACCACAATGCACTCTCGATAAATGATAGCAAAACAGATCCAAAATATACAGAACTCTCTACAGCTGACTTCACCATAGAGAGTTCTGATAGTGAAATCATAGAGAGATTTGAAGCTATAAAAAAACAGATATTAAACAATAGAAGATAGCATAGTGACAAAAGATATAGAAGCCACATTGGCACAACTCCCATCTACTCCTGGAGTATACCAATATTTTGATGATAGAGGTAGGTTGCTTTATGTTGGAAAAGCAAAAGATTTAAAAAAGAGAGTTAGAAGTTACTTTCGGTTTACCTCTGGAGTAGAGCCAAACCCCACGCAGTCACCAAGAATTTTAAAGATGTTAAGTGAAGCAAAAAGCATAGAGTATATAGTAGTTGGCAGTGAAGAGGATGCTCTAGTTTTGGAAAACTCTCTCATAAAGCAGCTAAACCCAAAGTACAATATACTGCTTAGAGATGATAAAACATATCCATATATATACATAGATGATAGAGAGCCTTTTCCTAGATTTGAGTTGACTCGCAAGATAGTAAAAGGTAAAGATATCACCTACTATGGACCATTTCCTACAGGTGGCAAAGCACTATTGGAGGCTATATATGAGATATATCCATTAGTTCAGAAAAAGAGTTGCCTTAGAGAGAAAAAGGCTTGTTTGTTTCATCAGATAAAAAAATGCCATGCCCCTTGCGAAGGTAAAATAACATCCGAGGAGTATAAAAAGATAGTCGATAGTGCAAAAAGTTCTATTATCAAGAGGGGTAGGTTGATTGGTGCTTTAGAGAAGAGAATGTTTTTTTTGGCAGAAAATGAGAGATATGAAGAGGCAGCAAGATTGAGAGATATGTCATCGCTTATAGGGTCACTTACGCTATCTGCCACTACAGATTTGGCGACAGATGCAAATTTGGATATATTTGCTATACTCAATGGTGATGAGAGAGGTGTTGTAGTCAAGCTATTTATGAGAGAGGGCAAGATAATCTCTAGTAGCTACAACTACTTCAGACACACTCACAATTTTGAATTAAACGAAGCATACAAACAGGCTCTGCTGGAGTTTTACGATATAGATTCGCCACATATTGCACAGACTATATTGGTGGCTGAAGTGTTTGAAGATAGCTTAGAGATAGCCTCTACACTATCTAAAAGACTCGGCAAAAAGATAGAGATTGTCAAGCCACTGAGAGGTAAAAAGGCTAAACTGATAGAGCTTGCTATGCAGAATGCAAAGGAGCTTTTAAAAAATCAAAAAAGTCATAACTATATAGAGCAAGAGGTGGCAGATCTGCTGTCGCTATCTAAGATACCATATCGTATAGAGAGTTTTGACAATTCACACATGATGGGAGTAGCAACTGTAGGGGCTATGGTTGTTTGGCATGAAGAGAGGTGGGATAAGAGTAGTTATCGCAGGTATGAGTTGCATCAGAGAGATGAGTATGGTCAAATGAGAGAGATGCTAAGTAGACGCATATCCGATTTTATCAAGGAGCCGCCACCAGATTTGTGGATACTCGATGGAGGAGAAGCCAATCTAAATCTAGCACTCAAGCTACTTGAAGATGCCAAAGTAAACCTTGATGTTATAGCTATAGCAAAAGAGAAATTAGATGCTAAAGCACATAGAGCTAAAGGATCTGCCAAGGATATACTCTATACCAATATAGGCATAGTGGAGCTAAAACCAAATGATAGAAGATTGCATTGGATACAGAGACAGAGAGATGAGGCTCACCGTTTTGCTATAACTTATCATAAAAATAAAAAAAGAAGAGATGATACCCAAATATCTCTTCTCAATAAAAAGGGAGTAGGCAAAGCTACAGTTAAAAAGCTGATAGACTATTTTGGTTCTTTCCAATCCATACAAGATGCTACTATTGATGAGCTGGCAAAGGTCGTTGGTAGACAATTGGCAGAGATTATAAAAAATAGATGACTTGCCGAATGAGAGAGTAATAATCAAAAATTTTTATCAATTTGATTATTATTGACACTAATTTTTCATTTTTATGAGATATTTAGTAACAATTTATCGATTTTCATTCTACTCTTAGTTTTGTTGGTATAGAGTTATATTAAATATTATTCATGGGTTTATGAATAAAAGGATATTGTATGAATAGACCTGTTCCTATTGATGAAGAGTTTGTGTTTGATGATGGAGTGATCATAAGTGAAACTGACCTAAAAGGTATTATTACATATGCAAATAGAAGATTTTGTCGGATTTCAGGTTATGATAGGAGTGAGCTTGATGGGGAAAATCATAACATAGTAAGGCATCCAGATATGCCAAAATCGGTATTTAAAGATCTTTGGGATACCATACAAAGCGGTAAGAGCTGGGTAGGCACGGTGAAGAATCTTCGCAAAGATGGTCTATACTATTGGGTATATACTTTCATATCTCCTGTTGTAAAAAATAATGAAATTGTAGGATATGTAGCTGCTAGAAAACCTGCATCGCCTACTGAGATAGAAGAGGCAGAGGCAAGCTACAAGAAGAGCTTAGAAGAAGAAAAATAAATCAAGGAGTATTAGAATTATGTATTATATTGAAAATCTAAATAAGAAAATTATTGCGGCCGATAGTGATCTGTTGCAACTATTGGGTGTCGAAACAATAGAAGAGTTGACTACTAAAATTGCACAAAATAAGATTGGTATTATAGAATTTGATGATGGCAAACTGAAGATATCAGGGGAGAATATCGATCTATCATTAAAGAAAAAAAGCACAACCATACATACTCTATTTGGTGATCTGAGATTGATAAAGTTTAAAGCATCAAGCGAAGCTAAGAAAGATAAAGTTACAGATAAAATTGAATCACTTAATATGATAGAGATACCTATCATAGATGAGGAGAGATCGGAAAAATCTACAGATATCGACTCTATATTGATAGATGATTTCAAAAGTAGTGACAATGAAGAAGATACCAGCTATTCATTCTTGTTAAATGATGATACAGAGAGTGAAGCTGAAAAATTGGCAAAAGAGGCAGAAGCCCAAAGATTAGCCCAAGAAGAGGCAGAGAGACTAGAGAGAGAAGCAGAAGCCAAGAGGATTGCAGAAGCAGCAAGAGCCGCAGAGGCAGAGAGAGAAAGAGCTGCAAAAGAGGCAGAAGCCCAAAGATTAGCCCAAGAAGAGGCAGAGAGACTAGAGAGAGAAGCAGAAGCCAAGAGGATTGCAGAAGCAGCAAGAGCCGTAGAAGAGGCAGAAGCTCAAAAAACGAAAGAGAAAGAGGATGACTCTTTTGATTTCCTATTGGATGATGATCTATTTGAAAAGGGTGATAGCACTCAAGAAGAGCAGAAAGAAGAAGAGAAGAGTATCGAGACAGTTGATGATACTATGGACTTTTTGCTAGATGATGATGATTCATTTATAAAGAGTGATGAAGAGATAAAAGAGTCTCTGTCCAAAGCTGACAGTGTGGAGTCTGTAGAGGATGACACTATGGACTTTTTGCTAGATGATGATGATTCATTTATAAAGAGTGATGAAGAGATAAAAGAGTCTCTTTTAGAAGATAGTGAGTCTGCAAAAGAGTTGGTAGAAGAGCCAGAGCTTTCACTATTTGAAGATAATGACTCTCTACAGGTCGAAAAGCAGATTGAAGATACAGAAAAGAGTGTAGAGGTTGAGAGAGAGAGGGTTGTACTAAAATCAGCTGATGATATAGTAATAGACTCCGAAGCATTAGGAGCAGAGCTTGGCATATCTGCTAGCGATTATGATGAGTTTCTTAATGAATTTGCTGATAAAGCAGTAGAGGCAGAAGATAGCATTAGAGATAAGGGTAGTGAAGCACAAAAGAAAGCTGTCTCATCTCTGATCAATCTATCTCAAATGTTGCATCTTGAGGATATATCTACCATTTTAGGTTATATAGAATCCCAAACAGGTGATATTGAAGATAGTGCGATAGAGACTTTCTATACTGTAGTTACAAAGTTGACAACACAAGCAACTCAAGCTCAAGATGAGACAGAAGATGAGATAGAGGAAGAGGGTATACCAGAAGAGGAGAGTGTAGCTGAACAGGCATCAGACAAAAAGATATGTGACTTGAATTTTGATGATGTCAAGCCGATACATTTTGATTTTCAGATAGAGAAAGCAGCCGAGGAGTTGAGCTTACCTGTAGATCTTATAGAGGAGTTTGTGGGAGATTTTATCCTTCAAGCAAAAGAGGAGAAGCAGACATTTATAGATGCTTGTAGAGCAGGTGATGTTGATACCATACAAAAAACTGGACATAAATTAAAAGGGGTTGCTAGCAACTTGAGAATAGTGCCACTAGCAGATACGCTTGAGCAAGTTCAGTTCTGTGAAGATAATAGCAGATTTGAGTCTCTTCTCAAGAAGTATTGGGGCCAATTCTTAGCATTCGAAGCCTTTATCAATACTATTTTACATAACCAAGGAGAGAATTGATTATGACTATTAGAAATCGACTAAAAGTAACTGGTCTTGTACCAATTGTTTTGCTTATTTTGCTCTCAAGTTATTTTTTGGTCACATCATACCAAAATTATGAAAAAGCGAACGCACTCAAGACAGTACTGAAAAATAATTCTGTATTGAATGATCTGCTTGTTCAGACTGGGAAAGAGAGAGGCTTAACGGCACTCTATATGGGTTCGGGTCGTAAAAGCTTCAAAGACCCTTTGATCAAGCAGAGAGCTATTTTGGACAAAAGTATAAAAAAGCTTCAAGAACAGTTGATAATAGAGGCAAAACCATATATACCAATACTACTATCTCATACTAAATTATTGGATAGTGAACAGTATAAAAATCTTTTGAAAAATACAAAACTCATATCAAAGATAAGGGCAAAGGCAGACAAGGAGGGAAGTAGCTTTACGGATGTATTTTTCAAAGGTTACTCAAAGTTAATAGCTACGCCTACTCTAAATAATCTCTTGCAAACTAACAATTTTGCACTCAATACTGATATAGCTTCACTAATAGCAACTCTAAATCAGTTAGATATTGCCAAAGAGAATGCAGCACTTGAGAGAGGCTATATAGCATATTATATGATTAAAAAAGCCTCCCTTACATTTGGCGAGATAGCACTTTGGGATAAATTCAGGACAAAATCAAATGGTTTTGATCCTCATAATATTGTGGATAAAGAGATATCCAATATGATAATCAAGCTATACAATGAACCTAAAAATAGAGAGATGTTGGCAGATTTGGCAGAGACTTCATCAGCTATTCAGACAGATGTGGATAATGGTGATTATGCGGAGGATCCTGCTGATTGGTTTACGCTACAAACAAAGAAGATTTCCCTTCTCTCTAAAGCACAAATAATAGTCTCAAGCAAGCTTTGGAGCAAGTCAGAATCATATTTGAAACAACAGTTCTTAGCACTTGCAATCTCTGTATTGATATGGCTATTGGCTATATTTTTAGCATTTATGGGGTACAGAACCACTAGTGATATTACTAGTAATATCAAAGAGCTAGAAGATGTTCTCAATAAAGCTATAGATGAGATGAAGCATAGCGACCAATATCTTATGTCTGATACATCGTCGATAGAAAACATAGAACTAGATACAAGAGAGGGTACAAAGGCAGCATATAGATTTTTGGAGAGCCTTGTTGATACAGCTAGAGAAGATAAGCAGTCAGCCCTACAGGCAAATGAAGCCAAATCTCTATTTTTGGCAAACATGTCACACGAAATTCGTACACCGCTCAATGGTATTGTAGGTTTTACAGAGCTTCTCAAAACAACAGAGTTGAATGATGAGCAACAAGAGTTTTTGGCAATAATCGACAAGAGTTCTGAAAATCTACTAAGTATTATAAATAATATACTTGACTTATCTAAAGTTGAGAGTAATAAAGTCGAGATAGAGAGTGTTGTATTTGATGTAGAAGATGAGTTTGATAGTGCTATTGAGACATATGCTGTCGGTGCTGCCGATAAAAATATCGATCTCAACTACTATCTTGATCCTACAATAAGTAGTAAACTTAAAGGTGACCCAACAAAGATAAAAGAGATACTTATAAACTTGTTGAGTAATGCTATCAAGTTTACAAGTTATGGCGGTACTATTAATGTAGAGATCAAGAAGATACAGACAGATAGCGGAGAGAATAGGATCTACTTTAGTGTGCAAGATGATGGTATAGGTATGACTAAAGAGCAACAATCCAAGATATTTACAGCATTTTCTCAAGCAGATGTATCTGTCACAAGAAAGTATGGTGGTACAGGTCTAGGACTCACTCTCTCTAGTCAATTTGTTGAGTTGATGGGTGGTGAGCTAGAGCTTGAGAGTGTCAAAGATGAGGGAACAACATTCTTCTTTAGTTTGGCACTTGAGGAGATACCTGCAACAGAGCCTGATCTCTTTAACGCATTTACATCCTTGACTATTGCTAAGTATGAGCAGAAAATACCATCGAAGTTAGATACATATTTGGATAGATATTTTGAGTACTTTGGTCCACAAGTTAAACTATTTGAGTCTATAAGTGAACTTAAAGATTTGGAAGATAGTAAGACATGCAAGAGCTACTTGATTGATATAGACAATACAAAACAAAATATATTTGATGCTTTGCCAAATATCAATAAGTCAGAGCTTATATTGATCGCAAATGTTACAAGCCGTACAAAGATAGAAGAGTTGGGAGTCGACCAAGAAAATGTACTATATAAGCCTGTAACTCTGAGTAAGATTAGAGAGTTCTTGCTTAGAAGTGCCGATATGGAAGGCAAAAAGCTGGAGAGAGTAGAGGAGGAGGATGACTCTACCTATTTTGATGCAAATGTATTGGTAGCAGAAGATAATATAATAAATCAAAAATTGATCAGGCACATACTTGAGGAGACAGGTCTTACAGTAGATATAGCCAATAATGGACTTGAAGCATTTGAGAAGAGAAGAAATAATGATTTTGATCTAATATTCATGGATATACAGATGCCTGTCATGGATGGACTTGAGGCTACTAGTGAGATATTGGATTATGAGAATGATGAAGAGGTAAAACATGTACCTATTGTAGCACTTACTGCAAATGCACTCAAGGGTGACAAAGAGAGATTCCTAGAGGCAGGAATGGATGAGTATATATCCAAACCTCTTGAGACAGCAGAGCTCATGGCGGTACTCAATAAGTATCTCAAAAAGAAAAAGGGTGCAAGAAAAAATACCCTACAAGCAACAGACAAGAAGAAGGATGAGGAGGTATCTGCTTCCAAAAAAGATAGTGTCAAGAAAGATACTCTCGAGAAAGATACTGCAAAGAAGCCAAAAAGCGAAAAACCAAAAGGTGACTTGAAAGAGAGATTGGAGAGGTTATCAAAAGCAGGGAAGAAAAATGAAGCTACTCAATCAGTAGATGAGATAAAGACTCCAAGTGGTGCTAATAAGATATTGATTGCAAAGAAAAATCTACTTGAGAGTAGAATTTTATCTAAAATGGTACAAAATCTAAATTTAGAGTATGCCTCTTGGGACATGTCTTCTGATCTTGAAGATGAAGCAAGTTCAGGTAAATACGATATTCTTATAGCAGATAGTGAGATTTTACCTGCTAATTTAAATACTATAGAAGAAAAAGTAGCTATACTTGCGTTTTCACATAATGAAGGCGATAAAGAGACTTTAAGTATTGGTAGAGGTGAGTTTATTCCTCATAATATTACTAAAGAGAGCCTCAATGAGTTAGTCAAAAGATACAGGGGATAGATGATGGGATTAAGCGTATTGATAGTAGATGATGACATGATAAATAGAATGTTGCTTAAAGCACTTCTGAAAAAGAATTCAAAAGTCACAAATGTCATCGAGGCTGAGAATGGTTCCGAAGCTCTAGATAAGGCCAAGAAGGCAGATAAATTAGATATTATCTTGTTAGATGTGATGATGCCAATATTGAACGGTGTAGAGTTTTTGAAGATATTTCGTTCGGATATGAATAATAGTCATATACCAGTAATAGTCTTAACTACAGATGATACTAGAAAGACCGAGGTGTTTGACAATGGTGCAAACGATTTTGTTCGTAAACCTATTATTGAAAAAGATTTAACTAGAATTATAGACCAATGGACTTGATCCGATTGTATAGTTTGAAGTAGATGCTCTTTAAAGTAGTTATCTAGTGTTATGTGTCTAAAATAAAAATGATATGATTTATATCTAATTTCAACATACGGAGAAGAGCAATGAGAAGACTTTTTATGCTGTCCATAACTTTGTCAATATCGCTGTACGCCCAGTCAGGTAAAAAAGTTTTTGAGACATACTGTTGGGGTTGTCATCATCAGAGTGCAGAGGCATTTGGACCATCATTTACTCAGATAGCATCCCAAAGAGATGCAAATGAGATAAGAGCTATGATAGTTGATCCAGCGTCTGTATCTAAAGTTTTTGGATATTCGCGAAATGCTATGCCACCATTTAAATTGACAAAAGAGGAGTTGGATAGTATCACCAAATATATCCTCTCTTTCAAAACAAATACAAAAGAGAATTAGTATGTTTAGACTCTCCAATTTGCTCAACTCAGTTGTAGCAGGGAAACCAGCTAGAGTGCTTGATGGGAGCATAGCTATATGGAATTTTACCAACAGATGCAACCTATCATGCCTGCACTGTTATTCAAAAGCAGATTTAGATGCTGTAGATACTTTAACTACAAAAGATATAATGGATACTCTTCCTAAGCTCAAAGAGAATGGGGTGAAGTTTATCATCTTTTCAGGAGGTGAACCACTTACGCGAAAAGATATATATGATATAGCAGCCAAATGCAAAGAGATAGGGATAGTTACATACCTATCTACCAATGGGCTATATGTCAAAAGAGGTAATGCCTTGAAGATATTGGAGACATTTGACTATATAGGTATCAGTATAGATGGTAGCGAGAAGGTGCATGATAGATTTCGTGGACTTGAGGGTTCATTTGTAGAGTCCATGAAGGCTGTGGATCTACTCAATAGTTATGGCAAGACGAAGGTCGGTATCAGGTTTACCATCACTAAAGATACATATGATGATTTAGAGTTTATATTTGATTTGGCTCAAAAGCACTCTATACCAAAAATTTATATCTCTCATCTAGTCTATTCAGGCAGAGGACTTGAAAATCTTGAGATGGATTTGACAAAAGAGCAGCGAATAAAAGCAGTTGAGTTTATACTAGATAAAGCATTTGAGTATCATGATGACAACAGAGACATAGAGATAGTGACAGGAAATATGGAGATGGATGCTATCTTGTTCTACGATAGATTTGTAGAGAGATACCCAGAGTTGGCTGATGAGATGAAGAGCAGACTTGTAGCGTGGGGTGGCAATAGTGCAGGAAGAAAACTGCTCAATATAGATAGTGAAGGGTTTGTCAAGCCAGATCCATTTTTTCCTCTAAAGATAGGCAATATCCTCAATCAAGATTTTTCAGATATATGGACAAATGAGCCTATAGAGCTACTACAGAAGCTGAGGATTCATCCTAGAGAGTTGAGTGGTAAGTGTCAAGAGTGTCAATATCTAAATATATGTAATGGCGGTTCAAGAAGTAGGGCATATGCTATATATGGTGATATGTGGGCAGAAGACCCATCATGTTATCTTAGTAGCGATCAGACAAAAGGAGTATAGATGAAAAGAAGATTGACTCATATATTGGTAGCTAGTCTACTATCTACAGGCGTACTTGTATCAGCCGTACCAAATGCTAAAGAGAAAGTGTTTGTGGTAGAGAGAGAAGATAGTTCATTGGCAATTATTAGGCAAGGTTTGACCAAATCACATATGAAAAATATGCACAATATGAATCATGGTATCATTAAGTTTGATGGTGATGAAGCGTATCTTATCAGTCGTGATGGTTTTGTAGTAAAGTTTGATCCTGTGAGTGAAAAGGTTCTAAATGAGTATAAGACTAGTAAATCAGCCATAGGGTTCGTAATAGGGAAAAATTATGTTGCAGTAGCCAACTATGACGATAAATCTGTAGATATACTCACAAGAGATTTGAAGCCTATAGATAAGATAAAGACCAATTCAAAAAATGTGGGTATAAAGATATATAAAGATTATCTCATATTTGCTCAGATGGATAACGATAAGGTGACAGTACTCAAAGATGAGAATGGTGGCAAAGGTACTCCAAAATTCAAGATATTTAAAGAGTTCAAAGTAGGCAAGATGCCGTTTGATGCTATGATTAAAGACAATACCTATATAGTTGGGTTTTTCTTGAGTAAATCATTTGGTGTTGTGGATTTGGATAAAATGGAGTTTTCAAATATCAAAATCACTGCCGATGGCAATAAGCCAGTACTTAAAGTGCCTCACTTTGGTTTTTGGAGTATAAGTAAAGATAAGATATTTATACCAGCTGTTGGGGACAATAAAGTGATGGTGTATGATCCATCGTTTAATTTTATCAAAAATATTGAAGTACAGGGGTTGCCAGTATTTACAGCTCTTAGTCCAGATAAAAAGTATCTTGCAGTTACCTTTTCGGGAAAAGATTTTCCAACTATACAGATCATAGATACTAAAACTTTGGAGATCATAAAGAGCTTCACATTCACAGGCAAGGTGCTTCATGTAAGATGGTCAAATCTTGATGATTACCTATATGTATCGGTCAATGATGCAAATCAAGTAAATGTCATCAATACAAAAGATTGGTTTTTGGAGAGAGAGATATTTCAAGTCAAGCATCCATCAGGAATATTTATATATCAGTTGAAAGATGATAAATAATGGGGAAAGTCTATCTAACAGGTGCAGGTCCAGGAGATATAGAGCTGTTGACTGTAAAAGCATTGAGGTTGGTGAGAGAGGCAGATGTGATCATCTATGATCGCTTGGCCAATCCAGATATACTCAAAGAGGCTAAAGATGGATGTAAATTTGTATATGTAGGCAAAGAGGATAGTCACCATACACTACCTCAAGAGGAGATAAATGAGGTCATCTATCAAAATGCTCTCAAATATGAATCTGTAGTAAGACTCAAGGGTGGAGATCCATTTGTATTTGGCAGAGGTGGTGAAGAGGGAATGTATCTCAAAGATAGAGGTATTAAGTTTGAATTTGTCCCTGGTATTACCTCTGCAATAGCAGTGCCAGAGTATGCTGGTATACCAGTTACACATAGAGGTGTGACTGTATCATTTCGTGTAGTTACAGGACACGAATCCAAAGATAAAAACCACTCTCAGATTCCTTGGGAGAATTATAAAACAGATGATACTATTATCTTTTTGATGGGACTACATAGGCTCAAGACAATCACTAAAAAACTCATAGAGATAGGTAAATCACCAGACTATCCAGTGGCAGTCATAAGCAGAGGTACTACCAAAGATGAGAAGACTGTAGTAGGTACACTAGATACTATAGTAGAGTTAGCAAAGGGGTTGCCCACTCCTGCACTCATTATAGTTGGCGAAGTGGTGAGGTTAAGAGAGCAGCTCAATTGGTTTGAGGAGTCTTAGATACAATTATGTATGATTTAACAGATATTCAACTCTTTTCAAAAGTCTCAGATAAGTATTTAGCTGAGCTCAAACAGGGAGCTATCACAAGATCATTTACGAAAAATAGTATAGTCTTTTATGAGGGTGATGCTAGTAGCTACCTTTATATCATATTGGAAGGGACGGTAAAGTTGTACAAGACTACCCCCAAGGGTACGCAGATACAGATCAATAGATTTGAAGCTCCCGCTATGGTGGGTGAGTATGCATGTTTTGAAGATCAGCCGTTTCCTGCCAGTTGTGAATTTGTAACAGACGGAAAGATAGCTATGATACATTTCGATCATATACTCAAAAATCTATCGGATAGAGACTTTTCACTAGAGCTTATCAAGTCATTGACATCTAAAGTGATGGTGCTGTCTGCACTCATACATAAAGAGACTATATTCTCCTCAGAAGCAAAAGTAGCCAAGATGCTCATAGAGAATGTAGAGATATTTACAAAACTTAAATATAATGAGATAGCTGCTATTCTCAATCTAACACCTGAGACTCTATCTCGTATATTTAAAAAGTTTAAAAAAGAGAAGATTATAGAGATGAAAGCAGGTGAGCATATCAAAATATTAGATTATGATGTACTTAAAGAGGTGATAGATAACAACAAGATAAAAGAGTGCAACAACTGCATAGCTCAATTTAAATCATAATTTTATAATCTTTAGTCACTTAGACTAAAGATTATTTACAAAAAATAGTCAAAACCCTTGAAATTTATCCAAAAAAATACTATAATCCGAAAAAAATATTAGATCTCTTGTCGCACTAAAAAGATAGTAAGTTGTTTAGTGGAGAGATCTATGATATACACTAAGGAGAGAATATGGCAAAACATCAATTTCAAACAGAGATAGGTCAGCTACTCAAACTAATGACACACTCACTATACTCCAACAAAGAGATATTTATTAGAGAGTTGGTATCTAACGCTAGCGATGCTATAGATAAGTTCAACTATTTGAGACTCACAGATGATAAATTTAAAGGCGAGGATTGGGCTGGCAAGATATCTATCACTCTTGATGAAGAGGATGGTTCGCTTACTATAGGCGACAATGGTATAGGTATGAATGAGGATGATCTTATGAATCATCTAGGTACTATAGCCAAGTCAGGCACCAAATCTTTTATAGATAGTCTTACAGGTGATGCAAAAAAAGATAGCAATCTTATAGGACAGTTTGGTGTAGGTTTCTATTCGGTATTTATGGTAGCAGAGAGGGTGGATGTCATCACCAAAAAAGCAGGTGAAGATCAGGCATATATGTTCTCTACAGATGGCTCTGGTGAGTATGAGATCAAAAAGGTGACAAAAGAGTCACATGGTACAGTAGTCTACATCAAGCTCAAAGATGATGAGAAGGAGTTCTTGTCTAAGTGGCGTACGCAAGAGGTAGTCAAAAAGTACTCTAACCATATAGCATACCCTATTATGCTCAACTATAGTGAAGATGAGACGACAGGTGAGGGTGATGATGCAGTGACTACAAAGGTCAAAAAAACAGAACAGATCAATGCAGCTACAGCACTATGGACACTACCAAAATCGGAGATCAAAGAGGAGGAGTATATAGAGTTTTATAAAAGCCTCTCTCATGGTGATGATGAACCACTAAAGTATATCCACAACAAAGTAGAGGGAGCACAAGAGTTTACTACGCTATTTTATATCCCAAAAAAAGCACCTATGGATATGTATAGAGCAGACTATCAACCAGGTGTCAAACTATATGTCAAGAGGGTATTTATCACCGATGATGACAAAGAGTTACTCCCTCCATATCTCAGATTTATCAAAGGTATCATAGATAGTGAAGATCTACCTCTCAATGTCAGTAGAGAGATACTTCAAGAGAATAAAATCTTGGCAAATATCAAACAAAACTCTGTCAAAAAGATATTGGGTGCTATCAAGAAGCTCAATGATGATGATATGAAGATATTTACTGAGCAGTACAATAAAGTGATAAAAGAGGGTATATATACAGACTATATCAACAAAGATACGCTACTTGAGATAGTCAGATATAAAAGCTCAAATCAAGAGGGCGAGATATCATTAGAGGATTATATCAGTCGTGGCGATAGCGAAAAGAAAGAGATATACTATATCATAGGTGAGAGCGAATCTGTACTTAGAAATTCTCCACTACTAGAGGCTTACAATAAAGCTGGTATAGAGGTACTGATATTGGATGACAAAGAGATAGATGAGATAGTGACACCTATGATAGGTAGCTACAAAGAGTGGAGTTTCAAAGATATCACCACTATAGATGCACCAGATAGCAAGAGTGATGAAGAGAGAGAGGAGATAAGCAAAGAGTTTAAGCCTCTCACAGATAAAATCAAAGATGTTTTAGGTGAAGAGGTGAAAGAGGTGAAGGTCTCTACGAGACTTACTACTAGCCCATCATGTGTACTTAAAGATAGTTCAGATCCTATGGCAGGTATGGCTGCGATGTTTGCACAGATGGGACAAGAGATGCCAGAGACACCTCTCATATTGGAGATAAATACTGACCATGAGATGCTAAAAAAATTGAATGATTTGAGTGATGAGTCACTATTTGCTGATATGGCATGGATACTCCTTGACTCTGCTAAATTATCTGAGGGTATAGAGCCTAAAGATAAAGCAGCGTTTGCCTCTAGGGTAGCATCTATAGCTACAAAGGCACTATAACCATGCCACAAGGTCTGATGTCGCCACAAAAGAGAGCTACGGTAGTATCTACCGCTGTGGCAGTGATACTAGTCGTTGTCAAGTTGGCAGTAGGTATAGCTAGTGGCTCCATAGCAGTATTGGCATCAGCTATAGATTCACTACTAGACTCAGTAGTCTCTATATTTAACTTCTTTGCCATCAAGAAATCAGAAGAGAATCCAGATGCAAGATTTCAATATGGCAAAGGAAAGATACAAGCTTTAGCAGGTGTCATAGAGGGTACAGTCATTACTATGTCTGGTATCTTCATCATGTATGAGTCTATCAAAAAGATGATATATGGTACTACCACCACACTGTTAGCTCCATCTATAGCAGTGATGGTATTCTCTATAGTAGTGACATATTTTCTAGTAAGATATCTACTCCGAATATCTGAAGAGACTAAAAGCATCGTAATAAAAGCTGATGCTCTGCACTACAAGACTGACCTTTGGAGTAATGGGGCGGTGTTGGCAGCATTGGTGCTTGTGTATCTGAGTGGATGGGATATCATAGATGCAATATTTGGTCTAGGTATAGGTCTCTATATCATCTACTCTGCCTATGAGATTATAGAGGAGGGTGTATTGATGCTATTGGATCAGGCACTAGAGGAGGAGATGGTAGCACAGATAGAGTCTATCATAGAGAATCACCCCAAGGTAACTAGTCAACATTGGCTTAAGACTCGTACCGATGGGACTACTAATTTTATAGAGTTCCATATGGTCTTGAGTCCAGATATGCTACTGCTTGAAGCTCACCATATAGCTAGTGAGGTAGAGGATGAGATCATGAAGCTTGATAGAGAGAGGAGATGGGTTATCACTCCACACTTTGATCCATATGATGATGAGGAGATAAATGAAGCGATGTTTCATGGTCATAAGCTAGGTGAAGCTAGAGATGCCAAAGTCGACTAAACGCCCTATATACCTACTCTCCCCCAAAATTAAAGAGGCTACCATACCTCTACCTATGATAGAGTTTCAGACTACTGCAAAGAGTATAGACTTCTCCAAATGTGATACACTTATGTTTACCTCCAAACAAGCAGTGGTGACAGCAGAGCAGATAGATTGTAATTGGAAGAGTATACCCTCTATAGCTATAGGTATAGCCACCAAGAGGCAGATAGAGGAGTTGGGGGGTAGGGTGATTTATCACCCTAGAGACTTCTATGGTACTCAATTGGCAGACGATATCAAAGAGAAATTTTCTAAAAAAAAGATACTATATCTTCGTCCAAAAAAGATATCTTTTGATAGTAGAGCCTACTTGGCCAAAAGTGACATAGAGTTGCAAGAGCAGATCATATATCAGACAACTTGTGTGGAGTATGGAAGTGATAGGTGTCCACCTCCACACTCTATCATCATCTTCACCTCTCCATCTACTATAGAGTGTTTTTTGAACAATTTTGAGTGGCATAGTAGCTATACAGCAGTGGTGATAGGGGAGTCGACTAAAGTGCATCTGCCTAAAGGATGTGATTTTGTAGTGAGTGATACACCTCTCATAGATAGCTGCATAGATAGAGCTATGCAGTTGGATTAGTTGGATTTTTCCACTCTATATCAAATCAATTTTGTTATAATATTTTTCTGTTAGCCTTGTGAGTAGAGTCACTCAGCAAAGCATCACCATATGAAGTATATTTAAAACTTTTTTTGGTTTGTTTTGTTTTGGCTCTTGCCAATCTTCATAGTGGACTCTAACTCTTGGACCTTCTTCTACGCCATAAAAACCAAACTCCAAACAATCCAATAACTAATGGCACTCCAGCCTGTACCCAAGCGGAGATATTTAGAGATTTATTTACTATATTTTTGTGCATAGGGTTATCTATCTTTAGCTTTGCCATCTTGGCAATATGCCCCATAGCCGATATTGCTAAGTTACCCTCTGGTATGCTTTGGTGACAGCTTAGGCATACTCCTCTTCTATCTAGCTTCTCTCTTGTTCTATTATCTAGAGCTTGAGATAGCTTCCAGTGGTTTCCTACAGTTTGAACCTGTTTTCCATTTTTGTCTATCATCACTGAGTAGTCATGTTTTAGATTTGGTGTGGCTGGTATCTGCTCATCTACTTGATGAGCTAAAACTTTTCGGTTGTTGTCCATCAAATCTACCATTGTAGTCTTGCTAGGGTCGCTAAAGTATCTTCCACCATTTATCCCATACCCCATCGCTTTATCTGATGTGTGGCAACTCTCACAAGTTCGGCTCTTTTTGGTGATAGTGTGGGGTTGGACTGGTGACATTGTGATGGAGTTTATACCCTCTTTGCCTGCATCTTCCACATTCTTTATCTTAAATATATGGTTTTGATATAGAGCATTACCCTTTTTGCCTATGACAGTAAGAGTCACTTGACACCCTGGAATGGTAGGAGATACTCTGCCTTCACCATTTTGACTAAGTGCTGGGTCTTCCCATCGCAAATAGCTTCTAGTCTCTGTCACTTTACCATCTACTAGAAAATCTTTGAGGTTTGTCATCTCTCCTGTTTTGCCATTGTGATGATGTTTTGAAGCTTTGAGATAGTCGGGATTCTGCTTACCTTGCGAGTAGTCTATCTTGACATGGCATCCATAACATTGAGGAGCCCAAGTAGCGTGGCAAGTGTAGCACTCTAGTCTATCTCCATGGGCTTTTATACTATCCATTGCTACTAATCCCTCTTTGGATATTCTCTTTTGCTCCTTTAGGAGCTTGAGAGGTTTCAGCTCTACTACTTTGCCTGAAGAGAGGTGCATTATGACCTTGTTACCTTTTTTGACAGCTTTTGTGAGAGGATTGCCTCTAGCTGATAGTAAAAATCCATCACCCTTATCTTTGGGGATAGACCCTTGCTTTAGGTACTCTGCCAAAGTTTTTGTAGTTCCTCTCGCCTTGCCTGTTTTTGGAGTAGTAGCAAACTCATCGCTATATCCTAATGGCAACTCCCAAGGGTATTTTGTAGTTGTACCATGGCAATCTTGACACTCGATCTCTACAGCACCCAAATTTGCCCCTCTAAAAAATCCATCTCCATGCATATCATTGGAGGTATGGCAATCTTGGCAGAGCATACCCTTGCTATAGTGTATATCCTCTGTGAGGTGCAAGTATCGTTTGGTATGTAGTTTTGGCTGTCCATTTCCTTTTTCATCAAAGGTCGCTTGATAGCCACTCTCCATGAGTCCTTGGTATGATACTCCTATCCTTTTGCCTCTATTGTGACAAGTGGTGCATGTCTCTACTGGTATGCCACTATAGTTTATATCATGTACTTTTACTTTGACCTTGCTAGATGACTGTATAGAGTGAACCAAGAGGTGACCATCCTCTTTTTTTGGTATGGATCTATCTTTACCCTCATAGAGTCCTGCATTTGAGTATGGGATATGGCATGAGCTACATCCAGTACCTCTATAGTCTCCTCTTCTCTTTCTGCCTTTTCCTCCCGTATGACACCTCAAGCACTCTTGACGCAAATATGTATAGACGCTTAAGCTTGGGTCTTCTTCTATCTCTTCGGCTGTGGGTGCTGGTGGTAGCTCTTTGGTGACATCAAAGAAGCCTTGAGGCTCTATGGATTTGAGTTTCTGCATATATTTACGATATCTCTCTGTGCCTAATCTTTGGTGAGGATCTACTGATTTACCTCCAAAGTTGCTATAGGAGTGGTTGTATCCATCTTTGCCACCAAAGCCCCACAATGCACCGTGGATTTTACCCTGCTCGGTTGCCATTAGATTATTCTCTTGAGCTGATACCTGTTTTGGATGGCAGACTCCACATGTGTTTTTATTGATCCATGGGCTAGCTGGATATGGATAAAAAGCCTTTGGTCCTTTGTGGTTTTTGAAGTACTCTATCGTTCCACTATGAGCCAACTCTTTTGTAGACTCTTTGGGATTACCTCCATGACACACTACACAGTCATTACCCTTGATACCTGCTTCATCTGCCATTTTGAAGATAGCTTTCATCATGCCACTTTCGTGATCTCGTATATCCTCTATACCTTTGTGACACTCTAGGCAACTATTTGTTACTGTATCTGTTTGATTGTTCTCCGCTACTAGCCATGACAATAGCATAGATATTAGTATGATTTTTTTCATATGGTCTCTTTTGGTAATTAATTATCTTTTATGATATCAATATTTTCTTAAGAGTATATTTGTGTTGCGGGATAGTTGGTAAAAAGGTAAATTTGGATCACCATAGCAACTAGTGCTATGGTGGAGGATAGTTAAAAGATTATAAATCTTTTACTTTTTCTCTTCAGCTTTTGCTTCTGTTTTCTCTTCGGCTTTTTCTTCAGCTTTCTTTTCTGTTTTGTTAGCATCTGCAGCTGGAGCTACTGCTTCTGTCACTTTCTCTACTACTGCTGTCTTTGCTGCATCTGCTGCTGCATCTACTGCTTTTGTAGCTACCTCTGCTGCTGGATTAGCAAATAGTGCTGTTGCCGCGATTGCTGAAATTACTAGAACTTTTTTCAAGGTCGATCCTTTGTTGATTGGGTTTATGTAAATGAATTACATAGCGATTATATCTCATGCGAAATTATAATCAGCTAAAGTTATAGATAAAACAAAATAGATTTATCTTCTAAAAGTATGTATGGAGTTTTGTTCATTTACATTTCGTCTTTTCCGTCTATACTTTTTTTCTACCTTGTATATGCGAGCTAGGTCAGGTCGTGCATATTTCATATATCTGTTTCTTGTCACCAATACAGGCATGCCGACCCAAGCCCAATGAAATAGTCTAGATATATCTTTGGTATCTACATGTATACAGCCATGTGAACTAAAGTTGATACTACCTTCATGGAGTGCATGTCCTGAATTTGTAAAGAAGAGGCTATAGTTCATATTGTTACTACCATCCTCTTCTGGATACTTCTTGGATGTGTAGTATCGTATCTTACGAAGCACACTCCATACACCTGATGGAGTATAACCTATCTCTTCGCCTGATGATATGCCACCACTTAGCCATACAGTACCATCTCTATCTACAGCATAAAATCTACCATCACTCTCCTCTTCACGGACAGATACAAGTATAAAGTCTTTCCCTGCCATATCTACTCTCGTTTCACGACCCTGTTTATCTATAGCTAAAAAATCTGTTTTCGATAGCGGTATTAGCTCTCTGTGTTGTGCAGACAAGAAGAGTGAGAGTAGTACTATACTTATAATTACTCTTTTCATAACAGTCATTACTTCCTAATATTTTTTGATTAAAGCGAATTATATCAAAAAATGTTCATTATAAACCACAATATCTATGAAATCTTTCAAATTTTATATTCTGATTAAAATATAATCATAAAATAGACCTTTTTTTCATAATATAGATTATAATATGGATAATATAAATTTGTGATAGAAGAGGTTTGATTGATTATGAGAGAGTCGTATGAGTGATAAAACACCACTAGAGAGCTTTATAGCTCACAAATCAGATACAGGTATGCAGTGTGGCAACTATACTATAGATATACCAGAGCTAAAGGAGGGTGAACAGTATCGATTTCACTTTGATGCTACAGCTTGTGTAGGGTGTCACTGCTGTGAAGTGGCTTGCAATGAACAAAATAACAACCCTGCGGATATCAAATGGAGAAGAGTGGGAGAGATGGAGAGTGGATCTTTCCCTGATACGCTACAACTTTTCAACTCTATGAGTTGTAACCACTGTATAGATCCTGAGTGTTTGAGGGGATGCCCTACCAACTCATATATCAAACTAGACAACGGTATAGTATTTCATGATGATGATGTATGTATAGGGTGCCAATACTGCACATGGAACTGTCCATATGAAGTGCCTGTTTTCAATCCTGACCGTGGCATAGTAACTAAGTGTCATATGTGCGTGGACAAATTAGAAGTTGGTCAAACTCCTGCATGCGTACAGGCTTGCCCTGCTGGAGCAATAGAGATAGAGGTGGTCAATGTAGAGAAGTGGCTAGAGGAGGATATGGCTAAAGAGGGTGTAGCTCCTCACCTGCCAGATATTGATATCACTAAGCCAACCACTAGATATACTCTTCCTGAACTCAAAGATGGTGAAGAGATTAGAGTAGCTGATGAGCATATACTTAAACCAGCTCATGCAGAGTTGCCACTTGTATTTATGACTATCCTTACACAGATATCACTAGGGGCATCTGCAGCACTATTTTTTGGTCAGTTGCTCTATTGGCTAGGATTTGATCTGCCAAAACCAAATTTGGCTATGAGTATAGTGGCATTTCTGCCTGCTGCTATTGGTTTGCCTCTATCCGCACTACACTTGGGTCGTCCTATCATGGCTATCATGGCTATGAAAAATTGGAGAACTTCATGGCTCTCTAGAGAGGCTATAGCATTGGGTATGTTTACTGGTTTGGCTACTATGGTAGCAGGGCTATACTATATCAGATATGATGGATTTGGGTTGATACTTCTTGAAGCTATCACACTATCCGTAGGTATCTATGGCATATATGCACAGTCGATGATATATCGCATCAAGGCTCGTCCATCATGGGATAGAGCCTCCACCACTAGACGATTTTTTGGTTCTGGGTATGTAGGGTTTTTATTGATGGCTCTTGTGCTTCTTCTGTCCAGCGGAAGAGATGGGGCGACTGTATTGCTAGCAGTGACACTATTGTCAGGTATGGCACAGGTGCTTATCATATATGAAGAGGTGATGTTCTATAGACATTTGGACAAGAGTAGCAAGCTATATTATCAACTCAATCGCACACGGATACTACTACAAGAGACATTTGGTCATATAAAGAGATTTAGAGTATATTCACTTATTGTATCTGCTTTAGTTTTGCCTCTATTTGCTATACTGTTCGTATCTAGCGGATTGGTTGGTTTTGCTATAGCTACTCTTGCATTGACTATTTTAGGAGCATTTGTGAGTGAAGTCTTTGGTAGATATCTATTCTATAGAACGGTTGTGCCATTAGGATTGGCAGGTAACTTTTTTGCAGGAAATCAGAGAAGTTGAACTACGATTTAGGGTTTTGTAAATTAGAAAATTGTCCAAAGATAATTTACGATAGATTTATAATCATATAGTATAATAGCATCAACCCAATAGAAGGATAAATATGTGTATATTTTGTAAGATTGTAGAGGGCGAATTGCCCAACAATAGCGTAGCTCAGAGTGATAACTTTATGGCATTTCATGACCTATACCCAAAAGCACCAATCCATATACTTATAATACCAAAAAAGCATGTAGACTGTTTCCAGTCAGTATCGCCCGAAATGATGGCAGAGATGACTACATTTATACAAGATGTAGCTTCCAAAGTAGGTGTAGATAAGACAGGATACCGACTCATTACAAACAACGGAAGCGATGGAGGTCAAGAGATAGACCATCTACACTTTCACCTACTTGGTGGTGGCAAATTGACTTGGAATGAACTCCATGAGGATGTTCGCAAAAATATATAGCGATTGAGACAATCAACAATCCCTAAACTTAGATTTTATACAATCTAAGTTTAGTTGGTTGTGGATTTCAAGAAACTAAAACGATATAAACATAGCTTGAGATAGAAATATAATGATAAGTACAAGTATAAATGGAAAGAGATGACTCTTGAATACCCAAGGGTTTATGCCAAAAAACTTTTGATTGAAGCCTCTAAAGCCTAGCCATAATCCAAAAAATGCTTTGATAGATAGCAGTATCTGGAAGCTACTCATGCCATCTGCACCTATCTCTCCAAAAATATTGATAAACATATATATACCTGTACCTACAGCTATGAGCAGAGACCAAGGGACTACCTTGCGGACATGCATCATGATAGCTTCTCTAGCTTTAGTAGCCTCCTCAGCAGATAGAGTCTCTCCCATTTTGGACATAAAGAGATTGTCCACTATGAGAAATCCACCATATATAAATGCTGTGTATAAGTGTATAATGTGTATGATATCGAACATTTTGATAATCCTTGTAGAGATGAAATAAAAATGGTATTATACATAAAAATAATGAGAGAAGAGATATGGGTGTCACAACTATAAAAAAGATAATCAAAGAGCTTCTTGTAGCAGTAGTGATATTGGGAGTGGTGAGTAACATTGTAAGCTATATGCGAAAACCAGATATCAAAGATGATTCCTTATCTACACTCATAGCCAAAGATATAGATGGTAAATTGATAGATATATCTAGCTATAGTGGCAAGCCTATACTTATACACTTTTGGGCTACTTGGTGTCCAGTATGCAAAATGGAACTATCAAATATAGATAGAGTATCGAAGAGATATCAAGTGGTGACTATAGCAGTCAAGTCAGGATCAGATGCTAAGATAAGAGAGTTTATGAGTGAGCATCAAGCCAACTTCAAAGTAATAAATGATAGTAGTGGTGAGATATCATCTAAGTTTGATGTAGAGGTGTTTCCAACGACACTTATATATGACTCTAAAGGAGAATTGTCATTTAGTGAAGTGGGCTACACTACGACAGGAGGACTAATAGCTAGAGTGTTGTGGGCAGAGAAGAGGCAGTGATTGAGGGTTGCTATATTATAAAGATTCTAACTTGCCTATGACAATCTTGTCTTTACCTGTTTTTTTTGCTCTATACATTGCTTGATCAGCACTATTGAGAAATTGTTGAGCTGTAATATTGGGATTTGGGATAGTTGTGCTTATGCCAAAGCTCATACTTAAGTGATGGTTGCTAGATTTGATACTCGGAATAGAGACTTGATCTATATTGGACTTTATTAATTTGCATAATTCTAATGCAGAATTTTCGTCACAATCATAAGAGACCACTACAAACTCTTCACCTCCATATCGTGCAACAAAGTCGGTCGAGCGTTTCAGTGTAGATGAGATGGCTTTAGCAAATGCGACAATAACCTGATCACCCACAATATGACCAAATGTATCATTTATTTTTTTAAAATTATCTATATCGCACACTATAAGTGATAGTGGTATCTCTGTTCTTTGTGCCTCTCGCCACTTTTTGTAGTATTCGATATTGAAGTATCTGCGATTATGGATTCCAGTCAATGGATCAATGAGAGAGAGGTTTTTGAGTTTTTTTTCAGCCTTTTTGCGTTCGGTGATATCGATGAATATTCCATAAACTAAATGCCCTTTACGGTAATAGCGAACACTAAACCATTTAAAAGTACCATTTTTGCAAGCGACTTTTGCCTCCATACAACGCGAATATGGTTTATTTTGGGATTCAGCCTCATCTACGATTTCACCCCACTCTTTCATAATATTAGCTCTATATTCATCATCAGGATAGGCTACCCTAAACCACTTATCCATAGTGTCGATTTCAGATAGAGGCCATCCAATCATCTGAAGTAAATATTTATTGTAGAGAACTATATGTTCAGTTGTTGTGTCTAGAGAAATGATACCTATAGGAAAGTCATCAATAAAATCCAAAAGATAGTCAACATTATTTAGCATTACTAATTCCCTTTTTGTTATAGGTGTTGAGACAGAAATTTTATTATCTTATATATTTCCTAAAATATTCTTTTTCTATCCTACTTTTTTATCTTTGAGTATTTCAATGCTTCAAAAGTACACATGAAGATAGTGTTTATATTATTTTCAAAAGTGCCAAAGCTATACAAAATATATTTTTTGTATAATGTAAGAGTTTTCAATAAAATAATCAAAGGAAAAGAATGAAAAGTAGTGGCTTATTTGCACTTGTTGCGGTCGTAGGTATGGGAAGTATGGCATATGCTGATGATTGTAGTGCTTTGGCAGGGTGTGCCAAGAAAGAGTGCGAGATCAACAAACAGTTAAATATCGCTAAAAGTGTCAACAATACAGGAGAAACAGCAAGATTAAGTATGGTGCTTGAAAAAGTCAAAGCTACCTGTACTGAAGAGTCTGTTGATGCAAAAGATGAGAGAAAAACAGAGAAAATTGAAAAAAAGATAGCTGAGAAAAAAGAGGATATAGCTGAGCATCAAGAAGATTTAGCTGAAGCCAAAGCTAAAGGAAAGAGTGAAAAAGTGATGAAGTATCAACACAAAATAGAAGAAGATCAAGCTAAAATCAAACGATTGGAAAACGAACTCTCTACCCATTAGTCTGCTAAAAGATAGGAGCAAGAATGAATCTGAAATCATTAAAATATTGTGGTCTGCTGAGTGCAGTAATGGGAGCTGTGTTTTTGACATCAGCTTCTGATGCTTGCACAAGGGTATTGCATGTATCCAAAGAGCAAAAAGAGGTCATTACTGGACGAAATATGGACTGGTATGTTCGCTATCCGAGTACATTTTGGAAGTTTCCAAGAGGTATACAGAGAAATGGACTTACAAGAGAGAATCCTATTGAATGGGTATCCAAATATGGCTCTTTGGCACTGGTGCAGACAACAGCTGGGCAGAGTGCCATTGCAGATGGTATGAATGAAAAAGGTTTGGTGGCAAATTTGCTTTATCTCTCCGAAACGGTTTATCCAAAAAGAGATATAAAAAAAGAGGGTGTTGCCACTTCTACTTATCTGCAATATATCTTGGATAATTTTGCTACGGTAAAAGAAGCCGTTGATGCACTCTCAAAAGATACAATCCAGATCGTTCCTGTACCTATCCCAAATAGTGATAAACTTCCAACAATGCATGTATCGATCTCAGATGCTAGTGGAGACTCTGCTATTGTTGAGTTTTTAGATGGAAAAACTGTTATTCACCACTCAAGAGAGTACGATGTTATGACAAACTCTCCCATTTTTGAAAAACAGATAGCACTCAATGAGTATTGGAGTGAAATAGGTGGAAATACTTTCTTGCCTGGTACGAGACGCTCTGCTGATCGTTTTGTGCGTGCAAAATATTACAACAAAATGTTGCCTGAGGCAAAAAACTATAGAGAAGCTGTAGCTTCTATGATGTCAGTATTGAGAAATACCTCTTCGCCATTTGGTGATCCTGATCCCAACAGACCAAATATTTCCAAAACACTTTGGCGTATAGTTGATGACCAGAGTAATCTTGTATCTTTTTACGAATCTACACTCTCACCAAGTGTAGTATGGGTAAAGATGAAAGAGTTTGACTTTTCAAAAGGTTCTGCTGTAAAGAGTTTGGACTTAGAGGATTATACGCTTACAGGTGATATAACAAAAGCATTTAAGGAAAATAAGATAATTCAATATGCTAAACCGTAGTGAAAGTCAAGATAGTTTCTATAAAAACAATAAACTGCATAATATAGATTTTTAGATAAAATTATCTACTAATTTTAAGGATGAGATATTTATGAGAGAGATAGTAGCGAAGCTTATATTTGTATTGTCTGACCTTTTGATCATCTCATTTTCTATATATTTGGCAGATTTTATTCGTGGTAACTTCAATGAATTTTTTGGTACAGACCATACAGCTCTCTTGACCAACTATACAGCACTTCTGCCACTCTATGTCTTGCCACTACTTCTCTTTGCTTATGAGGGTATATATACATATAGATATGACTTTTGGCATGAGAGTCGTCTCATATTTAAGGGGCTTATCTTTAGTGCTTTGTTAGTATTTGCCTATCTTGCTATCACTAAACATATAGGTATCTACTCTCGTGCTGTTATAGTAATGGCATTTTTGTTGATGGCTATTATCATACCATTTTCAAAAAACTTAATCAAGAAAACTCTATACAATATAGGTCTATGGAGAAAAAAAGCACAAATATATGGAGATGATCCATTTCTCTCAGATGAGATATATGGCAATCCATATCTGGGATATATAAAGCCACTAGATAGTGAAGAGCCATCCACAGTCTTTGTAAACTCAAAAGATAGTGATGCAGATAGATTGAAAAGTGTCATATCCTCAGAGATACACAAACGAAGCGAAGTGATATTTGTGCCATTGGTAGATGAGTATGACTTGACACAGTCTCATATATATGAGTTGGCAAATACAAGGACCAATCTCATAGTATTTCAAAATAGACTAAAGAGCAGATATAGACTATATATGAAACGAGTCACAGACCTGCTTCTATCTACTCTCATAGCCCCATTTTTGATACTACCCATGGTGCTAATAGCATATAAAATTAGAAGAGAAGAGCCAAAAAGTACTATTTTGTTTAAACAAGAGAGGCTTGGTAAGGATGGGAAGATATTTGTATGCTATAAATTTCGTACGATGTATACAAATGGCGATGAGCTGCTCAAGAGTTATTTGGATAAAAATCCCGATGAGGTAGATTACTACAAGAGGTATCATAAATATAGAGATGACCCTCGCGTCACAAATATAGGAAAGACTCTCCGTCGTACTTCATTGGATGAGTTGCCACAAATATTTAATGTATTTAAGCAAGAGATGAGTTTCATAGGTCCTAGACCATATATGCCTATAGAGAGAGATGAGGCAGGTATGGTACTCAATAGTATACTTCGTGTCCGTCCTGGCATCACAGGACTTTGGCAAGTGAGTGGGCGAAACGATGTAGATTTTCAATCACGCGTAGATTTAGATTTGTGGTATATACGAAACTGGAATTTATGGATGGATATGGTAATACTTATCAAGACTGTAAAGACAGTTTTTCTAAAAGAGGGTGCAAAATAGTCTGATTTATTCACAGATTCTTTTTATCTATATGTAGTCTTATTTCTCTATGTAACAGTATGAATGAAAGGGTTGTAGCTTAGGGAGCCTGCATTTTTTGTAGATAGACTATCGGACTTTATATATGCTCTTTGCTACTTTTTTAAAGCTAAACTCTTCGCCATCTCCATCTATATCCTCCTCTTCTATGATGACCCATGAGTCAGGAGAGATTGAATGCAGTGACCATCTATATTTAGATCCATCACATCCATAATAGACGATTTTTCCATCTATAAGCTTATAACTAAATATTTTTTCTATCTCTATAGTGTTGGTATGATTGTGAAATACCATATCACCGTCATGGACTTTAGATATTGTAGGAAGAAATGTAATGGTTATGTTGTTATCGTATGTATTGATATATAGTACTTTTTCTTTGAGTATCTGTTTTGTAAACCTCAAAGTATCCAACTCATTTGCTGTAGCAAGAGTGAAATATGAAGAGAAAAACATCAATATAACTATCTTAAATAAACTATTCACTATAGATCCAATTATTGTGGCTTCATAGATTATAGGATAACCTATATTAATTTTTAATAAAACCAGAATATGAAATCAAATATGCTCGCAGTATGATGTAAATAACTAAGGCATTATTACACAAAATAAGTATATAATTTAATATGAAATTCAAAAATATCGATAATAATCCTATGCTAACAGTAGTAGTTCCATGCCATAATGAGAGTGATACAATAGATATATTTTTGGAGACTTTAGAGCCAATATTGAACGGTCTAAATATGCCATACGAAATAATTCTCATCAATGACGGAAGTACGGATAATACGCTAGAAGTAATGCTTAAAGCTAGAGAGAGTTATAAAAATATACGCATACTGAATTTGTCAAGAAACTTTGGAAAAGAGGCTGCACTTACTGCTGGACTTGAAAATGCCAAAGGTGAAGCTATCATTCCAATAGATGCAGATTTGCAACATCCTCCTGAATTGATACCTGTTTTTATACAAAAGTGGCAAGATGGCTATGATGTAGTAGCTGGCAAAAGGGTAAATAGAACAGGAGAACACACTTTTAAGAAAATCTTTGCAAGATTATTTTATAAAATACACAATAGTATCTCAGATATTACTATTCCTAGCGATATTGGTGATTTTAGACTCATTAGCAAAAAGGTTGCCAATACAATAGCTCAATTGCCAGAAAATCAACGATTTATGAAGGGTATCTTTGCTTGGGTGGGCTACAAGACAGCTGTTGTTGAGTATGAGCAAGAGTGTAGGATAGCAGGAAAAAGCAATTATAACGGATGGAGATTATGGAATTTTGCTCTTGATGGCATCACAAGTTTCAGTACTGTGCCATTGAGGATATGGTTATATGTAGGCATCATCATTTCGACTATTTCATTTATATATGGAGTAGTTATCATTATAAAAACTTTAATATATGGTATAGATTTGCCTGGATATGCTTCACTATTCTCAATGATACTTTTTTTGGGAGGTATACAGCTGATAGGCATAGGCATATTGGGAGAATATATAGGTAGAATTTATAAAGAGTCCAAAAGAAGACCATCGTATATTATTGAAAATGAGTATTGATATGATTCAGTACTCTAAAGAAGCTATAGTAAAACTTACTCAATATAAGATCGTAAGATATGCTTTTATAGGAGGCGTATCAACATTTATTCATATTTTTACTGCAGCACTCTATATTTATTTTATTAATGAATCTCTATTGCAGTCAAATATAATAGGCTTTTTATTTGCTTATAGTTTCTCTTATACTGTGCAATCTCACTTTGTATTTGAGCATAAGATAAGTGCAAAGAGAGCAACAAAATATTTTGTAGTACAATTGGCTTCGCTTCTGCTTGCCATAGCACTATCAAATCTATTTGAATCTTACAATGTCTATATTAGGACAGTGATTGTTGTGGTTTTACTACCATTTATCACCTATATAACTCATAAGTTTTGGACATTCAATACATAGCTAAGGAACTAAAGAATGATAATAAAAAAGAACACTTACGAAAAAGTATACTACCTGCTTATAATTGCTCTACTCTCATACTTGACACTCTTTTCATACATAAGTGAATTATGGTTCACTACTAACGATGATATAAGACACTATTTAGCCCCATATTCAGAGTGGATGGATTCTGCACAAGCGTATGGGCGTATACATCACTATGTCAATGGTCTATATGTGCAAGTAACACGCCTTTTTGATAGCTATATTTACTATCGTGCTACACATATTGTGATGATGATAACTATGATATTCTCTTTTGGTTGGCTCATATCCACGACTTTAAGAGAGAGATATATGGGGTATATTTATATGGTACTGCTGGCTACACTATGGCAAAATAGTGGTGGTCACAATATGATAGGATCTTACCCTTTTTATGTTGCTTTTACAGTGACCTCCCTTCTTTTGACCACTATCTATTTTGTCAAATACCTAAGAGAGGAGAAGAGGCTTTATCTATGGATATCTCTTCTTTTTTGGATATTTACATTGAAAGGTTCAGAGCTTTGGTTGCTCTATCTTCCTATGCTACTTCTGTTTGCCTATGGTGAGTCTAATAAAGATGGTATATCAAAACGAATAATTGCAAGTCTGTCGGTAGCAAAGTGGCATATAGCGCTAACTATTTTGAGTGTTGTTTCCTATTTTGTATTTAAACTTTATTGTGGTACTAGCTATAGTGGTAGTACGATTGGTACAGCATCATTCCATACTATATTTCAAACTTGGATGGAATATACTTTTGGTCTATTGCCTGGATTGAAATTTTATTACAGTCTGGAAGATACTGGGTTGAAGTTCATGTTGGGTTTGATCAGTTTTAAAATGTTTTTTGTCTCGTCAGCTGTTTTTGTTTTGCTTCTTTTTTTGAGAAGTAAAATCGAAAATATACATATGGAAAAGAGAAAATATTTGCTCACAATAGTTATAGGACTATATACTCTCTTTGCTCCAAATTTTTTGATATCTTTAACATATAAATATCAAGCATGGGCAGGAGGCGAGAGGATAAAAGATTATCTCTACTCATCTCTTTCCTATTTTTCTATAGTATTTTTTATATTTTTATTCTTATTCGTCTTGAGACGATGGAAACCTCTCTATATACTCTTCTCTTTTTTGATAGCTTTGATAGTCTTCTCTACACAATTAAATAATAAATACATAGGAGAGCTATATGAAACGCATAGTAAGAAATTTTTTATAGTTGATGCTTTTTTACAATCCAAATATATTCAAAAAGATATCCTTGGTCATAAAATTTTAGCACCAACTCTTTGGGATGGAATGGTCGTTCGTGATGGTGTATGGAACTCCTACTCCAAAAACAGAATAGGCAGTGAAGTGAATTTCATCAAGAAGGGAAAAGCTGACGAAAAGATCATCTATGTAACATCAGAACTCAACAAAGACGCTCCTTTTATGATCTATAGTCAAAAAAATATAATCAAAGCAATATTTACATCGGTAAGGAGATGTAATAAAAATAGCCCTTGCTATCTTATTTATATAGGTGACTCTACGGAAGAGATGAGTGGTACAGCAATCAAACAGTATAGTTATGATAACAATAAATTACTTTCTGTAAGTAAATTGTCTGAAGGGAAAGTGATAAAAGATATCATCCTCTTTGAGCCAAAAAACATTATAAAAGATAGTCAAGTAATTGCACTTGTAGATTATAACCCATTACCACTATATGCTCCTGCTACCTATGGTACGGAGTTTATATCTGGGGTATATAGATGGGAGGGTGAAGTAGGCAACTTCATATGGGCATCTGGTGATGTAGATATGAAGCTCATCAATGGTAGTGGCAGAGAAGCTAGGTATAGATTGCAGATGGAGTTGGGAACTCTGAAAGAGAGAAATGTTATATTCTCCCTTAATGGCAAAGAGGTGTATGAGGTTCATCTAAAAGCAGGTGAGAGGTTTCATAAGGTAGATTTATCATTCGATCTTCCTGCAGGAGAGAATAGATTGAAGATTACTACAGATGTGCCAGCAGCAGAGCCGGGCAATGGAGATCATAGAAAGATGTCATTTTCTATGGGAAGGGTGAAATATAGCATAGAGAGTAGATAGAGTATTTGCGATAAAGAGTATTTCTGTTTGATGAGAGCAATACATCTCAAAACTCTCTATCTTAAATAAAACTGCATCGCATGTTAAATTAATGATAAAAGGAAGTGATATAACCTTAAGATAATGATAGATAGCTCTTATCTATCATATAATATATGCTATAATCCTACTACCCCAAACAGAACAATCGATATCGTTACCTATAGTATAATAATAAAAGGAGATTCTATCGTGACAAGTAAAGATATGGATCAGATAAGAGAGTTATTGATAGGTGAGTTTGTTCGAAATACCAAAAGTAAGTTTGAGCTAATAGAGAGTAGACTTGATGAGCTTCAAGAGGATAATTTACGAAATGTAAATGCACTATCCAAGAATATATCCGCAAAAATAGAGCAGCTGCAACAAAATAGCAAAAGTAATTATGAGTACCTTGAGAATCTGCTAGAGGCAAAACTCAAAGAGAGCAAAAGCTTGAATCAAAATGAGTTTAATAATATAAAGAGCGATATAGAAGCACAAAAAGAGTTTACAAGTAAATCTTTAGCAACTCTGAAAAAAATATTTGATGCAAAATTGAAAACTATGATAGATGAGATGGATGCCAAGAGTGTATCTAGAGCATCACTATCCTCAATGTTCTTGGAGCACTCTTTGAAACTAAAGGGTTCAGATATAGAAGATGAGATGCAAAATATGTTTCAAAATAGTAAAACAGATTCAAAATGAACGATTTAGAGAAATTAAAAACTCTTCTTCTTAAAGAGGAGATCGATAAGATAGATGAGATAACATCAAGTATCTCTTCACTCCAAAATCAGCAAAAGAGAGATGTTTTGGTAGATAGGTTGTCTGCTATCATAACAGATATATTGTCTAAGAGTTTAGATGAGAATAAAACTAAGTTGTATTCAACCCTGAAGCCTATCATCTCCAAAGGTGTACTAGATGAACTTAACGACTCCAACAATAATCTCAAAGAGATGCTATTTCCCATCATCTCATCATCTATACAAGAGCAGGTACGAAACCAGAAAGATTCCATAGTAGATGCCCTATATCCAATCATGGGTAATATGATCAGCAAGTATGTGTCGACAGCATTCAAAGATATGATGTATGAAGTAAATGACAAGATACAAAATTCACTATCTTTTTCCACTATACAGAGAAAAATCAAATCAAAACTCTATGGTATTAGTGAAGCGGAGTTGTTGCTTAGAGAGACCGATTTTGTAGATATAAAGACCGTATTTTTGATACATAAAGAGTCTGGACTCCTTATAACCAACTTGCATAAAGAGGATAAAGACAAGATAGAAGATAGCGAAATGGTAGCATCTATGCTTAGTGCAATTAGAAGCTTTGTGAATGATTGGATCAGTAGTCACAACACCATGAGTGAGATAAGCGAGATAGAGTATGGTAACTCATCTATCCATATAGAGAGTGCTGGTAGTTGCTACTTGGCTGCGGTATCAAATGGAAATACCGATATGAAAGATAGATTATCTAAAGTCTTATCTCAAATTGTAGATAGACACTCCATAGAGATATCACAGTTTGATGGAGATAGTAGCAGTATCGATATAGCAGATATAAACAGTTCTCTATCTACGCTATTTGAAGAGCAAGATAGCAAAAAAGAGAGAAGCACGCCTATAATGAGTATATTGTTTTTTTTAGTGCTACTACTAATACCTGTAGCCTACTACATAAATGAATCATACGACTCATATCTCAAGATAAAAACAGAACGCAATATAGAGACTATTTTGCAAGAGTATCATATACATGTGTACGATTTGCAGATCCAAGTAGACAAAAACCATACAGCAACTATAGATGGATTAATACTAGATGATAGCGATATGAATAAAACAGATTTTATCTTTAGGGGCATCAAGCATATAAATAATTTGAAATCAATAGATCAAAATTTTGATAAAAACTATAAGATAAGAGAGAGAATGAGACTCAAAAAAGATTTGAAGTATATAGTCGATAATATAAATAGAAAATATGGTTCAAATATTAAATATGATTTGATTGGCAACACAGTAGTATTTAAAGGTGCAATCATAGATGAAGATACCAAAGATAGTATAATTGCAAAGTTATCAGATCACTTTGGCTATAAAGATAGGGAGTATAATTTTACACTATTGGAAAATATAGATGGTAGAGTATATTTTGATGTGGGTTCAGATCTAATCTCAGAAGAGTATAATAGTGTTTTAGATAGAGTGGTAGCTCTACATAGAAAAAACAGTAACTATCTTATCAAAATATCTGCATATACAGATAGTAAAGGTAGCTATGAAGTTAATAAAAAAATATCATATCGTAGAGCCAATAGAGTAAAAGTTGCACTTATAAAAAAGGGTATGGATAGTGACAAGATTGTCGTAGAGTATAGACCTACGCCACCAGATGATCTTCTCTCTGCAAATGATGAAAAGATGAGGTCACTATCAAGATGTGTTATATTTAATTGGGAGAGAGATATTGACGATTAAGCAAAAAAAGATTATCTTGATGGGGAATTTCTCCGTAGGAAAGACTTCACTCATACGGAGATATGTAGAAAATAGCTTTAGCGATAAGTATCTTACGACAATAGGTGTCAAGATATCTAAAAAGAGCTTAACGATAGATGGTGATGAAATGCTACTTCTTATATGGGATATAGAGGGGGCGTTGGATCACACCAGAAGAGTCAACAAGACATATATAAAGGGTGCAAATGCTGCTATTGTAGTGACTGATGTATTGTCAGAAAATATATATGACACATTGGCAGTTCACCTAGATGACTTAAAAAGTGTAAATGGAGATATACCAACCATAATCGCTATAAACAAGATAGATATAGATGAAGGTTTCGAAATAGATTTGAGTCAACTAAAAGTAAGTTATCCATTTATAGTAGATATATTATACACATCAGCAAAAAACAATACCAATGTAGAGGAGATTTTTCATATATTATCTCGGGAGATTGTATGAGATGGTAGATATAGATGATCTATGCGAACTACTGACTATAAAGTATAAGATTGATTTCTTGATAACAGACAATAGATATGAGATAGTTGCCCTATCGAAGGGTGTAAATAGACTATTTGATGATATTTCGATCGGAGATAACCTATATGATAGGATATATGAGCTTGTAGGTTATGAGAGTGATTTTGAAGATATTAAGAGCGGTATTCGGAGCGATTTTGATATAAAATCTATATATAAAAATGGATACTACATAGATATAAATATTCGAGAGTTCAAAAAAAAAGAGAACTTTGTTATATTTATAGATGATGTGACCCAATCTATAGAAAAAAACCAAACAATACTACAAGATAGAAACAGTAACGAACTACTACTAAGAGAGCTCTCTTACAAAAATAAACTCTTAGATAGATATAAAGAGGCATCGAAACGCTCTATACCATCTATGCATTTAGATAAACACTTTACAATACAAGATATAAATACAAATTTTTTAAACTTACTTGATTGTACTTTAGATGATTTGATAGGTGTCGGTTTTGATACCATAGTATATCATGATAGTACATTGGATAGAGATCATGTTTTGTCATATATGTATGATAAGAGCATATATAATACCACCATTCAGTTGGAAAAAGTATGCGGTAATACTATATTTGTCAACGGTACATTTGTACCTATATGTGACGATAGACACAATTTAAGTGAGATAGTGTTGTTTGCCCATGATATAACTACACAAAAGCAGTGTAGTCTATATTTTGAAGATAAGGCAGTCACAGATGCTCTAACCAATCTGCTCAATAGATTTGGTTTTGAGCAGAAGATAGATAGACTCTTGGAGGGTAGTGACAAATTTGCATTGCTATTTATGGATTTGAATCTATTTAAGAGTGTCAATGATACCTACGGACACTACTTTGGAGACTGTTTGTTATCAGAAGTTGGCAGTAGATTAGAATCTATCTTTGATGATGATACTGTAGTTGCTAGATATGGAGGTGATGAGTTTGTGATACTCACCAAGAGATGTAGCAAAGAGGAGGTAGAAGATATATCAAAAGCTATCACAGAGAGCATAAATAGAGAGTATGTTATTGATGGAAAGATACTTCAGATAGGGGTAAGTATAGGTATATCTCACTATCCAGAGGATGCAACTACTAGGGATTTGTTGCTTCAAAAAGCAGATGAAGCTATGTATAGAGCCAAAAGAGTGAAGAGAGGTAAAGCTAATGTATAGCAATATGCAGAAGAGGGGTTGTTGTTGCTGTGGTAAATCTACCACTTTTAATTGTTGTTCTTATATACTTTTGGTAACTATACTATAGTGTCATACAAAATCAATAATGCAAAAAATGCAATACATGGTTTTTTTCTATCGTTGGCAGTGACAGTTGCAGAGCCATCTACTATACTGCCTCTCATAGTAAACCATTTTAGCTCAGACCTTATATTGGTAGGTCTATTTGCATCACTTCTGAGAGGTGGTGCGATAGCTGTGCAACTCTTTGCAGCTTTTTATGCACAGGGCTATAGTCGTGTTTTGCCATATCTTAGGGTAGTATTCTTTTTTAGATTTCTCTCTTGGTTTATGATAGGGGTGGTTATATTTTTAGTGGGCGATAGCAATAAAACTTTAACTCTTTGGATGATAGGAGTAGGTCTATTTCTATTCTCATTTTCAGCAGGTTTTGGAGGTATATACTTCAAAGAACTTATAGCCAAAGTATTCAGTAGAGAGGAGAGGGGTAAAACTATGGCAAACAAACAACTCTTCTCATCACTTGCAGCCATTATCAGTGGTGGAGTGACAGCTGTGATTTTGGAAAACTTTGAAGCACCAATGAGTTATGCGTATCTCTTTATGATTAGCTCTCTGCTTATGTCTATAGGTCTATTTGCTTTTGCTACTATTGATGAACCAGTAAAAAAGAATATATCCCAAAGAGAGGGTTCGTTCTATCTCTTCATAAAAAACTCTTTGTCGTTACTACAAAAAGATGTCAAGCTTAAGTATCAAATATCCATCTCTCTACTTGGCTACTCATTTCTATTTTCGTTACCATTTATCATACTTAGAGCCAAAGAGAGTTTTGAGCTAACTGGATGGCTTTTGGGTGGATTTGTTACTATTCAGATGATAGGTAGCATGCTTGGCAATCTACTACTGTGGAAGAGATTTGGTGCAGACTATATAGGGATGATACAGTACGCATTTGTATTGGTGATAGCAGCTTTTGTTGTAGCTATATATGCTTATACACCGCTGTTATATGGTATTATATTTTTACTATTTGGTATATCTATAGATGGATTTCGCAATGCAGATATGAACCTCATACTTGAGATAGCTCCAGAGGATAAACGACCAGTATATATCGCTATACACTCCACTATCACATCAGTAGGTCTATTTTTTGCTATACCTGGAGGGTATATATTGCAGTATCTAGGGTATGATGTACTATACATATTTACGCTATTTATGTTGATTTTTGGTCTATTGCTTACCTTTAGATTGAAGCTAAAGTATATGTAGCTTAATGTTGTGCTTGTCATGCAATATCAATGTAGCAAATATAGGTAATAAAAAATTTGATAATTGACATATGATATGTTTATTTTTGTAAAATGATCATAGTACAATCTTAAAAGGAGTAGTGATGGATGAAAAGATCTTAAAAGAGGGTATGGAGTTGATAGATTCTCACTTCAAACAAGAGGGAATCTCTCGTAGAGATGCTATCAAGATGTTTGGTGCAGGTGGTGCAGCTATGCTTATGGGTAGTGGTGTAGCTACAGAGGCAGCAGCTAGTAGCGATGTGAAAGCCAAGATAGTTATTGTCGGTGGTGGATTGGCAGGTATGTCGACAGCAGCCAGACTTACAAATTCGCTTGACAATCCAGATATTACAGTCATAGAGCCAAATGAATACTCTACTTCATATCAACCAGGACAGACACTAGTAGGTGCTGGCATATGGGAAGGCTCTGATGTTACCTACAAGAGAGATGACTTTGTGCCAGATGGAGTTACTCTCATCAAAGAGAAGGCTGTAGAGTTTGACCCAGAGAACAACACAGTAAAGACAAGTGGTGGCAAAAGACTCAAGTACGACTATATGGTTGTAGCTGCAGGAGTCAAACTCGATTTTGCAAAGATCGAAGGTCTAGGGATCAAAAATACTATCACAACTAGAGGTGATGATAGTGAAGTTCGTAGAGTTGTGGGTGAAAATGGTATAACTTCTATCTACTTTGCCAATGGTGCCATAGATACTTGGACTGAGATGCAAAAATTTATCGCAGATGCAAAGAGTGGCAAAAAGGTAAAGGGTCTTTTTACTCATCCAGATACACCTATTAAGTGTGGTGGAGCCCCTAAAAAGATCATGTATCTTACGGATGCTAGACTTAGGGAGGCTGGGGCTAGAGAGAGTGCTGAGTTGCTATTTTTGCCAAATGGTGACAAGATGTTTGGTGTCAAAGAGTATCATGATGCCATAGTCAAGCAGTTTGAAGCTAGAGATATGAAGTGGAGCTATAGACACAATCTAATAGCGGTAGATCCTACCAAAAAGATAGCCACATTTGATAAGCACTGGGAAGAGAAGGGTGTATGGGATCCAGACTTAGAGGAGGATACCATAGTCAAAAAGAGCGAGAAGGTAGAGATGCCTTTTGATTTCATACATATCACTCCACCGATGAAAGCAGCTGAAGAGATAGCCAATTCACCCATAGGCTCAAGCAAAGGCTGGGTACCTGTCGACAAAGAGACACTTCAACATGTCAAATATCCAAATATATTTGCATTGGGTGATATAGCGGCTGTACCTATGGGAAAGACAGGTGGTTCTGCTAGAAAGCAGTACAAAGTAGTGGTTGACAATATTATATCTATGATGAATGGCAAAGAGTTGAGTGCCAAATATGGTGGATATACAGTGTGTCCACTCATCACTAGCATAGGTACGGTTATGTTGGCAGAGTTTGACTGGTCCAAAAAACCTACACCTTCTTTCCCTCTCGACCCTACACAAGAGAGATGGATATGGTGGCTACTCAAAGTATACCTACTTAAGCCTATGACGCAGTATGGTATGCTTTCTGGCAGAGTATAAAAAGTATATATCTCCATGTGGGCTTAAGCCTACAGTCGAGAGTGACAAATCGCCACTATCACTTTTTCAATATATGTATATACTCTACCGTGGAGGTCGCTTTGTGTTTGCGATTTCTATTTTTGTCTGCTTTAAATCTCTGATATGAAGTGGTAGCTAGTGAATACTCTCCATATCTGCTCATTATATCCTCTACTTGGCTACAGCTCATAAGTCCCTCATTGTTGTAGCTGAGAAATATATACTCAAAATCAGCTCTACTTATAAGCTCTTCAAAGCTCTCCTTGACCCTAGACTTTTTGCAATAGTCTGATCTAGTGTACTCTCTAAGTCCACTCTTTCCTTGCGGTACAAACTGGTCATATAGGGCTATAGTATTGAGTAGGTGATAGTTCGCTCCATACTGTCGTTGATTGTATGGAGGATCCATATATAGTACATCTCCTGATATTTTGGATATGAGGCTGTTTGCATCCTCTTGATATACTCTATGGTTATCTCCTGATATATCGAAATGGGCTGGTTTGAGTAGTAGCTCTTTTTGAGCAGATTTTTTGAGATGCTTTAGGTATGCTCCATATACTGATGCTGTGTTGGCTACCTTGTCGGCTGACTCTATGAGTGAAGCTAACAAAAAGTAATACCTATCCTCATCTATATAGCTACTCTCTCTCCACTCCTCTATCTTCACTCTGATAGCATCTATCTTTTTGGCATTGTGGTCACTAAAGTAGCGTCTATCTCCATGTCCTGCTACACAGTAGTGAGTATAGATAAATCCCTCTACTCCATCTATACTATTTAACTCCTCTATGAGGTGGCTGTAGTCGAGAGTATGGTTATTGGCTATGTAGTTTCTGTTGAGTATGTAGCTATAGTACTCTATGTCGTTGGATATCACCTCTCTTGTGAGGCTCTTGAAGTGGCGACCCACCACACCACTACCAGCAAATATATCACAAAATATTTTATCTTTTAGTGGACCCACGCTAGAGCGTATAGTCTCCTCTATAAAGTCTGATAGCTTTAGTTTTGACCCTATGTAGTTCATCTCTCTCCTCTGATTGCATATGATTTTTTGCAACACTTCATCATTTGGTATCTTCTTGGTATTGATTTTCTTGGTGGGTATTGTAGCCTATTTTGTGTTGTATCTACTTTCACTAGGGGCAAATTGGGTACTATCTAGTAGGCAACACCTCCACAAGTGTAACTTTGTTTTTCTAGTGTTTTGTGGCTGTATAGTATTTTGAATTAATTTGTACTATGACGATATATATATCTTCTTCATCACCCCACAGCGTCATTGCTCTTCTTATGGTATTATAATTTTCCTAAATATTTAATTTTGTTTGCTACACGAAATAAAGAAGAGGGATATAAATACCATATAAAGTATTATATACTCTTTTGTATGAGCTAAAAACCTCTACTATTGTACCAAACTATCAATGCAATGATGTTATAATCATCGTAACTAAAGATGACTATGATGGATCAAAATAGCATTTTGGATACATTTACCCTATCAGGATATCGACAATATGGATAAAAAAACTAGACAAAAAAAGGTCAAGCCTGCTACCAAAAAAGAGATAGCGGAGATAAAGAGACTCTTTTTGGCAAACTACCCAGACTCTGTCACGGAGCTAAAGTATCGCAATCTATATGAGCTTCTCATATCTGTTATGCTCTCTGCCCAATGTACAGACAAGAGAGTCAATCTGATCACCCCAAAACTATTTGAAGCCTATCCCTCTGTTGTAGAGTTGGCAAATGCTAAGTTGGATGAGTTAAAAGAGTATATCAAGAGTTGCTCCTTTTTCAACAACAAAGCAAAAAACCTCATCAAGATGGCCCAATCGGTAGTAGAGAACTATGGTAGTAAGATACCTCTATCTCAAGATGAACTAGTCAAGCTAGCAGGAGTAGGGCAAAAGACCGCGAATGTGGTGATGATAGAGTATGCAGGAGCTAATCTAATGGCGGTAGATACACATGTGTTTAGGGTAGCACATAGGTTGGGTCTCAGCTCGGCTACTACTGCTACCAAGACCGAAGAGGAGTTGAGCAAGAAGTTCAAAACTGACCTGCACTTGCTCCATCAAGCTATGGTTCTTTTCGGTAGATATAGATGTAAGGCTATCAAGCCAGAGTGCGAAGAGTGTTTTTTGACAGAGTATTGCAAGAGCAAGGAGAGATTTAAAGTCTGATGTCACTCTATATAATAGATGGCTTTGAGTGAGACTTGATTTAAAATGGACAGATACTAGAGTGACTACTATTGGCACTCGATGATTTTTGGGATGCCTCTTTGTAGAGTTTTCTAAACTCTTCTCCAAAATATGGTGAGTACATTTTACCCGGTTGCTCTTTGATATAAAATGAGTTGATACCTAGCGTATGAGATCCACTTCCTACCCAAGGTCCTCCACTTGCACCCTCTAGTAATCCACTATTCATTCTCAACATCTTTAGAGCAGGATTATAGATGTATATACTCTTGGCTTGTCTCAGGTATTGACCACCATTTTGGTATCCATATGCTACCACTTGACTACTTCTAGGTATCTGGCTATTTGGCAATCTATATGGAGAGATATTTGGAGATCTCTTTAGCACTACAAACCCATAATCGTATCTATACCTCTCCTCTTCTGTTAGATTTTTATTGACCCATTTATCAGATATAGTGATATGTCCACCTACTACTTCTCCACCACTCTGTGGGTAAAATTTTATACTTTTACTTGCTCTGCCATTGTAATATAAGCAGTGTGCAGCGGTCAACAATATATGAGTATCATCCAAAAGAGAGGCTGTACATACTCTAGGATTTCCACCATTTGTAAAGAGAAGCTTTCCGACCATTGGTACACTTCCCATTAGGGGTATGATAGTGACACTATTGCCCCTCTTTGTATGGTTTCTATCTCTCTTTTTTGGCCTCTTGGATGATGGTACCGATATCGTTGGTATAGGGAGTGGTTCTATCTTTTTTATAGTTTTGCGTTTTACTACTACAGGTTTTCCGTCACTACGACTTCTTGTGACTTTTTGTGTTACTATAGTAGCCTCTTTTCTCTTTGTATCATAAGATACATCCTGCGAGTTGTCCACTTCGATAGTCATAGCCGAGATAGATGATATGATGACTATGTTAGATATGACTACTTTCAAAATTGTTTGCATCAGTTGCCTTTCGATCTTGTTTTGTTGATATATAACTAAAGAGGAGGATTACCTCTCTATCTCAGGTGGGCAGATACCAAGTGAATTCATGATGAGTGCTACATCACTAAGCTCTGCTCCTACAAGCATATCTTCAAGTAGTGTAAATCCATGCACTAGAGATGGACCTCTCACCTGCATGCGTCTAATACGCTCACTACCATCGCCAGCCATATAGTAGCTATACTCACCTCTTGCACTCTCTACACTCACCCAAGTATCATCTTTTGGTAGCTTAAATTTACGATGAGTTGGTATCTTTGTCATGATATCACCCTTTGGCATGTCTGCTATCACCTGCTCTAGTATATAGATACTCTGATCCATCTCTGCTCTTCGTACCAAAGCTCTAGCATAGACATCTCCACCATTTTGAGTAGGTACTTCAAAGTCTAGCTTATCATATATGAGATATGGTCTATCCTTTCTGACATCTGCCTCTATGCCACATCCTCTGAGGACTTGACCTGCATAGCTATTTTTGAGACAATCACTAGGATCTATCGTGCCTACACCTTTGGCTCTAGCTTTGAAAGAGGCGTTGTTGATGAAGATATCATCATACTCTTTGAGTCTCTTTTTGAAGTGATCCAATACCTTCTGTACTCTACCCAAAAAACCATCAGGCAGATCTCTTCTCACACCACCTGGGTAGATATACATATGGTATACTCTACCACCTGTAAGCTCTTCAAACAGATCAAGTATCAAGTCTCTATCTGCTATAGCCCACTGTCCTACTGCATAGAGTCCTATAGAGCCGCTCTGTCCTGCTAGCCATAAACATTGAGCTGCAAGTCGTGACAACTCTAGCACCATTACCCTGATGTATGTAGCTCTATCGCTCACCTCTAAACCTGCCAACTCCTCTACTGCCATAGCGAAGTTGATCTCATTGGGATCTGGTTCTGGTACACATATACGACAGACTATGGTAAATGCTTGTATAACTGTTCGTCTCTCGACAAGCTTCTCAAAGCCTCTGTGAAGATATCCTACATGGGTAGTAGCCTTTTGGATAGTCTCACCTATAAGGTCTAGCTCTATAGACATGTTGCCAGTGATGCCAGGGTGCTGAGGACCGTGGAAGATAGTGATGTGTCTATTGTTTGGCATCTGGTGACTCCTTGCTGTTGTCTGACTTGAGCTCTTTCTCTTTTTTGGCAGCCTCTTTTTGTGCTTTTTTCAATGCTCTTAATCTCTTCATCTCTTTTTTGACATCCATGTTGTCATCTCGACCATCTCTAAATGTGAGATTGTTATTTACGAACTCTAGCGTATCAAACTCTCTTCTTAGAGGTGGGGTGTGTATCCAATTTTCCAGACTCAACTCTACTAGATTATCATTACCTATGAAGTCGATACCATACATCTCATGTAGATCTCTCTCCATGATTTGGGCTTGCTTGAAGCTACCCACTATAGACTCTATATGTGGCTCATCTCTACCTATCATACTCTGCACCATTATGGCATGTTTGCGGTCTGCCCGAGTCAATATATAGCTCAATGCAAAATGTTCATCCTCTATCCAGTCAGCACATGTGATAGCGGTGAGGGTGATGTAGTCATACTCCCTATTTAGCATCGTTATAAGGTCAAAGAGGCGATGTCTATCTACCACAACTTTGGCAAGGTTATCTCGTTTTTGCTCTATATCAGTAGTGGCAAAACGGTTTTTTATCTCACTATACACTATAAGCCTCCATCATATATATACCAGTCAGCATCATAAGCTGGAGCAACCTTTTCGCCCAATACAGCCTCTTGGTTTTTGCGATAAAATTCATAATTCTCTTGATACTTTTGCCATGAAGATGCTTTACCATCTCCTATATCTTTCTGAAGTGCTATAAACCCCTCTAGTATACTCTCGGGTCTAGGCATACAGCCATTTACATAGATATCCACAGGTATATAATCCTCCAGCTTTTTGATAGTGTTGTATGAGTCCCAATACATTCCACCATTTACAGTACATGAGCCTAGAGCCAATACATATTTGGGGTTGGACATCTGCTCATATGTGCGGATAATTCGTCTAAGTGTCTTGTATGAGCAGTAGCCAGACACTATGATGACATCAGCTTGTCTAGGTGTAGCCGCACCTCTTATACCCAATCTCTCTGCATCATATCTACTAGTAAATGTAGGTGGCATCTCTATGGCCCCACATCCTGTACCGTAAGCTAACACAAATATGGATCTCTTGCGAAACCAATCTATGAGAAAATCTACACTATTTTTGTGTGAATTTTCAGAGTTGAGGTCACTCTCCAATATACGCTGCTCACTTAAAAACCCCTCTTGCATTTAATGCTCCCTTGTTGTTGTGCTTATTGCAAATATAATAGATGTTGCTCATACGCTCTTCTATTGCATCTCTTGTAAAAAGTCTATTATAGTTGCCTTGACTTAAATTCAAATTATTAACCTACCACTATAGAGATATATCCTGCCTTTTGGATATGTATATGGCTACTCTCTATCGTAACCAAATCACCATCCAACTCTATGATGTTGTAATCTCCACTCATTTTGATCTCTATCTCCTCTACCTTACCATAGAAAGAGCCAAATTTTTTGATAAAACCAAATGGGGTAAAGATAAAAAAACGCTCTCTGCTCATCAGCATAAATGGAGTCAAAAGCAGATGGATAGGAAAGAGAAATAGGGCAGCCACTATATATTTGCTCATACCATGCTTGAGCCACCCAAACCTAAGTGTCTCCGATATAAATATATGTTGTGCATCACCCATGTTGCCAGCAGAAAAGAGAAATAGTTCATTGTTTAGTCTAAATATATGATGCTTCTCCATGGATAGTGTTTCGTTATTTGCTATCTTCTCTAGTATGGTATCTATAGATTTGACTCTATGTATCTTTGCTACCACATTGAATGAACCTATTGGATTTAGTATAAATTTTGGTGGCTTGGTCAATGTATGGAGTTGATTTAAAACTCTGCGAATCATACCATCACCACCATTTATAATGATATACTCATATGATTCTATATCATGCTCTTGTGATATATCTGAGGCTTTTATGCTTTTGATATCTATTTTGCTGTGTGTTATATCTTTGCCTATAGAGAGTATCATATGTTGTCTTTTTGTATATTATAACAGCTATTTCATCATATCTACCCTTGATTTGGCACTAGATACTATATTTTCATCTTCACTCATATCTAGCCATTTGAACTTCTGTCCACTCTGCATGGTTCCATCAAGTATATCTCCACTATCTCGAAACTTAAGATCCAATTTGGCTATATCAAATCCACTATCTGTAGTGGCAAAGGCTTCGAGTCTAGGACTCTTTTTGTTTTTGCTAAATAGATAGCACCAACTCTCTAATCCCAATCTACCTACTCTGCCTCTAAGTTGATGAAGTGTAGCCAATCCCAATCTCTCGGCACCCACTATCACAATGATGGTCAATCTAGGTAGAGATATGCCCACCTCTACGACAGTAGTAGCCAAAAGTATATCACCCCTCTCTTTAAACTCTAAGAGGACTTGATCTTTTGCTTTGTCTTTACCATGGGTTACATAGACATTATCAAATCTATCTTCCCAAAAACCTCTACTCTCTGCCAATGATTGATACTCTATAGTCTCACTCTCTTCAACCAATGGATAGACTATCAATACTTGATGCCCTTTGGATATCTCATCTTTTATATGATAGAGAAGTTTTGGGAAATCATTTTTGCCTATGAGGCTAGTAGTGATACTCTTTTGGAATGGTCTCTTTGTGATAAGGCTTACATCTATGAGTGCAGACTCCATCATCGCTTGAGTACGAGGTATGGGAGTGGCTGAGAATTGTATGTAGTGCGACTTGTACTCTATGCCATCTACAGTATCGCTAGAGATACTCTCTAGTAGCTGCCTCTGATTGGTGCCAAATCTATGTTGCTCATCTACCATCACTAGCGGTGCTTTGGGTAGGTCATCTTTGTAGAGTATAGCATGGGTGCCTATGATGAAGTGAGCCTCTCTGTAGTTGCCCTCACTTCTGCCCTGCATAACCAATGCTATATCTACGGTAGATGGTAGATATTTTGTCGCCTCTTCGTAGAGTTGTTGAGCTAGCAGTGATGTGGGTGCCATAAGTATAGATTTGTGTGGTAGTGCCATCATGACAGATGCCAATATCACCATAGTCTTGCCAGACCCTACATCCCCTACTACCAACCGTCTAGCTGCTCTATCTTCACGATTTAGATCTGATTTGATATCAGATATGACTATCTTTTGCTCATCTGTGAGATCAAATGGTAGCCTCTCTATAAATGGAGATATATTACCAGATACTCTTCTCATAGGTGGATAATCTACTTTTTTTGACGATAGCTTTTTGATGTGATTGAATGCCTCTATGAACTTCAAGCTACTCAACACTTCATCACTATATTGAGTTCCACTCTTATATATCCGATGTAGATCTCTCGGAAAGTGCAACTCCATCAAGATATCTGCTTCTCTAGGTAGTAGTCCCTCAGCTATAAGAGCTTTGTCGTTTAGATATCTCTCTATTAGGCTTCTCATCTCCAGATTTTTGAGAACTGTTTTGTACTTTGGAGTTATCTCACCTGCTCTTTTGATGGATTTTGGTTGATTCATCTGTAGTGTATCTCTATATAGTTCTACTTTGCCCTGTATGATATGTCTACTACCATTTGTAAATGTCTGATAGTGATATGGAGTTACACGAAAAAACATACTCTGTATACTCTTGTCAAATTTGGTGAGATAAAATGTGACTATCAACTTACCATTGTAATTACGAACCTCTCTCACTACAGACTCTAATGTATTGACTCTACCTATCTCTATCTCATTTGAAAGTGTAGTATCACCATATGATGAAGGTACCAATAGGGCTAAATCTAGTAGAGTATATATCTTTAGCTTAGCCATAAGAGCTTTTGCTTCTTGCATCATGTCGCCTTATATTATCAGATTGTATCACAATATGCTATGGGGATTATACTACTCTTTTAGAGATATTGTAGATATAGATATCATTTTGTCATACTAGTAGGTGTCCTACAGAAAATTTATAACCCATTGCGTATATGCTGGTTATGATATTGTTGGGAAGCTTCTTGCGTAGTTTAAAGACAAGATTTCTTATATTTTTTTCACTTATATCTATATTGTGTTCATAAAACTCATATACTATATCGTCATTTGTGCATATTTGGTCTTTTTTGATTACGAAATATCGCATCAATACTAGCTCATGACTAGTGAGATCTATATTTTTTTCACTATCTTTCAAGATAAGCTTCTCTGTATCCCAAGTAAAACCTTTTCCAAGGTCAAGTATAGTTGTATTTTGATCTTCGGGTGTATTGTTTGTAATCTTTTTACTTACTTCATATAGTGTATTTAGTAGCCTATTGTGGTCTATAGGTTTTGTGATAAATTGAGCTATACCAAAGTTGATAAGCTCAAGTAGATATTCGCTATCTGTATGTGCTGAGAGTATGATGATCTGTTGATCTGGGTCTATCTCTCTGATACGCCTACTAAGCTCTATACCATCCATCTTTGGCATCTGTATATCTGATACCACTATATCAAAACTACTGCTATTGTCTTCGTATATCTCAATAGCCTCTACTCCATTAGATGCAATCGTCACACTCTTCACGAACTCTTCAAATATCTCAAGCATATCATCGCGTAGAGGTTTGTAATCCTCTACCAAAAGTAGAGATATTTCACTTGTATGTTTGTATACCATTCTGTAGTCTATCAAAAAAAATCCTTGCCAATTTTGTAGACCATTTTACCATAAAATCAAAAAGAAGTCTACAAGAACTCTTGCAACTACAGTAGATAATTATTGTGGGATCTAATAAGGGAATGTATCAGATTTTTACACAAATACATAATACTTATGGTTGTATTTTACCATACTCTATCTGCCTAGACTAAAGCCTATATGCGAGCTTGATTGTATCTAGCTTTGATAGAGTAGAGACAGAGACTAATGGTAGTGTTAATTTATGTATGTCGTCAATGAGTCTCTTTAAATATTATAAAGTTAGTTGGATAGGGGCTTTTTGGTTTTTTCTCTACTACTATATCGTTGTTAACTTCTGGGCTATCATCAGGTATAGTAGAACCCTCTCCTCTCCTCTGTATCTCCCTATCTTGCTCTATCTTTGTAGTTTTATTTATGGCTACAACTTTTATAACTTTTGGTTCTGTCGCTTCTCTCTTGACTTGAGTCACCACTACTATACTCTCTTTCTCTACTCCTAGAGTAGGAGATTTTTTTATGATCTCTAGCTGTATACCTTCAACCTTAGGCTTTTCGACACTTTTTGGCTTCTCTACTATGATGGAGGATTGTTTATTATTCTTTTTTGGTTTTAAGTTTAGTATAGTAGCTTTGTTTTGAGTATTATTCAACTCTGTATCTTCACTATTTACTGTCTCTGTAGTAGCTTTTTCAATCTCTTGAGATCTTTTTTCACGAGCTTCATATGCAGCATCTCTTGCTTTGATCACATCGTCTCTACTCCAAGGTGTGGTAGCATCAGCACTTTTTTCAACTATTTGTGGTACTGTATTTGTAGTGAGTCTATCACTATTTGCATGCAATAGACATAGCGGCGAAAGTAGGATCAGTGTAGTTTTTTTCATAAGTAATCTTTCTATATAATTATTTTATGTTATAATACAATACTTTTGCTAAAGTATACCTCAAATAACTATTTAAAATTTTAAAACACAATGCTAAAAATTGCAAAATATCTAAGGAGATTAATGTTTAAGGATGATATACTCAAGGCTATTTACGATAAATATCTCTATGAATATTTTGTTGTCGATAGTGATTTTCAAATTTTGCACTATTCAGATAGAGTTATAGAGTACTGTGAAGTTGATTGTATTGATGGTGAAAATAGTAATATTTTCAATATAATTCCAGAGATATTTGGAATGGAAGATGAGTTGATGGAGATTTTTGATGATAGAAAAGAGCATATTCTACTCCCATCTGTATTTAAAGCTCCTGATCACTATGTAGATATATCTATAAAAAAGGGTAGCAGTGAGACTCTCATTATACTGTTTGAAAATGTAACCAAAACTATAGAATACCAAAGGCAACTACAGCAAGACCGAAATGAAAATATAATGTTGTCTAAAGAGTTGATAAAAAAGAATGCTCAATTAGAAGTATACAATAGAGAGATGGATAGATTGGTTCAGGAGGAGATCGCAAAAAATATAGAAAATCAAAAGCTTATACGACTACAAGCTAGACACGCTCAAATGGGTGAATTGATAGGTATGATAACGCATCAATGGAAACAGCCACTAAGTATCATAAATATCAATAGTGGATATTTGAAGATGAGATACTCAGATGAGATAGAGGATAAAGATATTTTTGTTTCAAAGATTGAAAATATATTAAATCAATCGAGATATCTAAATCAGACTATTATAGATTTTCAAAACTTTTTTAATCCCAATGAGAAAAAAAAGATTTTTAATCTCAAAGATGTCATAGAGAAGACACTATCGTTGGTAAGTAGTGACTATATCAATAAAAATATATCTATTACCATAGATGAGAAGAGTAGTGCGGATATCTTGGGTTATGAGAATGAGTATAGTCAAGTCGTATTGTCGATCTTGCAAAACTCACGAGAGGCACTTTTGTTACATCCAAATAAAAATATGTATATCTCGATATCTATAGAGACCAAAGATAAAAAATCTATACTAAAAATCAAAGATAATGCAGGGGGTATACCAGAGAGTATCATAGATAGTATATTTAATGCATACATGACTACCAAAGAGAGTGGTTCAGGTCTAGGACTTCATATATCCAAAAGCATTATAGAAAAAAAGATGAATGGTACAATAGCGGTACAAAATCTAGATGAAGGTGCAGAATTTACTATAATCGTATAGAGAGATTGTTTAAAATCTTGTAGTTGTTTTTATCGCTTTAAGATATATGACTACATCTCAAGCATGCGTGACGACAAAGATCGTCGTCACGAGAAACTATCAAGCTTCTATAGCTTGATAGTATAGAGTTACCCTTACTCTACCATAGCCTCAAGATCCTCTTTGGATACTTTGTTGAAGTTGAGATATCTGTAGACTTCGTCTGTCATCTCTGGCTTGATTTTGTTTGGTACTATCTCCATATACTCTGCTGCTGTTGGTAGCTTACCTTTGAGAGCTACCACTGCTGCTAGCTCTGCACTTCCTAGATATACTTGACTATCTTTACCTAATCTGTTGTCGAAGTTTCTAGTAGAAGTAGAGAATACAAATGCACCCTGATCTACTGATGCTTGATTACCCATACATAGTGAACATCCTGGTATCTCTGTCCTAGCTCCTGCCATACCAAATACTGAGTAGTAACCCTCCTCTTGGAGTGTCTTCTCATCCATCTTTGTAGGAGGACATACCCATAGCTTAGTAGGTACTTTACCTTCACCTCTAAGCACTTCTCCCAATGCTCTAAATAGACCGATATTTGTCATACAGCTACCTACAAACACTTCATCTATCTCTGTACGAAGACCAGCTTCATGTATCTCTGAGAGAGTTTTGACATCATCTGGGTCATTTGGACAAGCCAAGATTGGCTCTGTGATTTGATCCATATCTATCTCGATAACTGCTGCATACTCTGCATCACTATCTGCCTCTAGTAGCTCTGGATTTGCTATCCAGTCTCTCATCTTATCTGCTCTTCTTTGTAGAGTCGCTTTATCCTCATACCCTTGAGCAATAAGCTCTTCTATGAGGACTATATTTGACTCAAGATACTCTATGATAGGCTCTTTGTTTAGCTTGACTGTACATGCTGCTGCACTTCTCTCTGCACTAGCATCACTTAGCTCAAATGCCTGCTCACACTTGAGATCTTCAAGACCCTCTATCTCTAGTACACGACCAGCAAAGATGTTTTTCTTGCCTTTTTTGTCTACTGTGAGTAGTCCATCTTTTATCGCTTGGTAAGGTATGGCGTTGACCATATCTCTTAGTGTGATACCAGGCTGCATTTTGCCTTTGAATCGTACAAGTACAGACTCAGGCATAGTAAGAGGCATCATACCTGTTACTGCTGCAAAAGCAACAAGTCCTGATCCAGCTGGAAATGAGATACCTATAGGGAATCTTGTATGAGAGTCTCCACCTGTACCTACAGTATCTGGTAGACACATTCTATTGAGCCAGCTATGTATGACACCATCGCCTGGCTTCAAGATAAACCCTTTTCTCTCTGTCCAAAACTTTGGTAGTGTATGTTGTAGATCTATATCTGCTGGTTTTGGATATGCTGCCGTATGACAAAAAGATTGTAGTACAAAGTCTGCACCAAAGTTGAGTGCTGCTAACTCTTTGATCTCATCTCTAGTCATAGGACCTGTAGTATCTTGTGATCCTACTGTAGTACATACTGGTTCACAATATACACCTGGCTTGACACCATCCATGCCAGCAGCTTTACCTACCATCTTTTGAGCAAGTGTAAATCCTTTGCCATTATCCTCTGGCATATCTGGAGTCATAAATATATCTCCAGCATCCATACCTAGAGCCTCTCTAGCTTTGGCTGTAAGACCTTTGCCTATAATGAGTGGTATCCTACCGCCTGCTCTCATCTCGTCTGGTAGAGTATTTGGCTCTAGCGTAAACTCCGATACCACTTCGCCATCTTTCTCTATGACACCATCAAATGGTTTTACTGTGATGACATCACCAGTCTCTAGCTTGCTTACAGGTGCTTGTATAGGTATACATCCACTATCTTCTGCCGTGTTGAAGAATATTGGTGCGATAATCTCACCTATGACCATACCGCCTGTTCTTTTGCCAGGTATATTTGGGATATCTCTACCCATATGCCACTGTACTGAGTTGATACCTGATTTACGAGATGAACCAGTACCAACCACATCACCTACATATACTAGAGGGTGACCTTTTTTCTTTAGCTCTGCCATAGTCTCAAGTGGCTTATCCATTCTGTTGATCAAGAATGAGTTTGCATGTAGAGGTATATCTGCTCTAGTAAATGCCTCTGATGCAGGAGATAAGTCATCTGTGTTTGTTTCGCCTGGTACTTTATATACAGTTACAGTGATCTCTTTATCCATCTCTGGCTTGTTTGTAAACCACTCACCATTAGCCCATGACTCTACTACCTCTTTGGCTAATGCGTTACCCTCATCCATTAGAGTTTTTACATCATTGAATGAGTCATACACTAGAAGTGTATTTTTGAGTTGCTCGGCTGCAGTTTTGGCTACAGTCTCATCATCCAATTTGAGTGCTTCTACTAGAGGTTTGACATTGAAGCCACCTAGCATAGTACCCAATATTTCACAAGCCTCTACTGCATCTATAGCTTCGCAGGTGGTATTCCCTTGAACTATATCATTCAGAAATGCTGCTTTCACATAGGCTGCATCATCTACACCAGCAGGTACATTCTGCGTAAAAAGCTCTTTGGCATAATCTACATCTACGATAGGTGTAGCTTTCAGTAGCTCTACTAGCTCCGCTGTCTGTTCTGCTGTCAATGCCAATGGTGGTATACCTAATTTAGCTCTCTCTTCTGTGTGTGCTTTATATGCTTCTAATAGTGCCATAAAGTCTCCTATAGTTAAAATAATTTGGTGATATATCATAACAAAAAGGGTGATAATATTTGATTAAAGAGTTTTGATAGCCAAAGAGATTGGGGTCATGTGTCGGATAGTTACAATAATAATAGGTAACTTATGGTATTCTTATAGTCATGAAAATAGAACTTGAAGATGAGAGCGATTTGGATCACTATATTATATGCCATAAGTGCCACACAGTGCATGAAAAGGTTGCTATAGAGGATGGATCAAAAGCTCTATGTAGCGTATGCAAGATGGTGTTATATAGACATGATACTAGGCTTATAGAGCATGGATTGGCACTTAGTGTCACAGGATTGATATTTTTTATCTTGGCAAACCTATTTCCTCTAGTGAAGATAGAGATATTGGGTGCTGAGTCCTATATCACTATCGTATCTATGATATCATCTTTGATGAGCAGTGGCTACTATATAGTAGCTCTATTTTTGTTATATCTGATCGTCATATTTCCAGTGATGATATTTTCACTCTATATACTTCTATTTGCACTTCTTAAGCTCAAAAGAGGTGAAGGGCTGGTTAAAAATATATTGATACTTTTAGCACAGATAGAGCCATGGCAAATGTCCGATATATTTGTTGTCAGTATTTTGGTATCTATCGTCAAGTTATTTGGTATAGCGACTATACATATGGGTACCTCATTTTGGACACTCTTTGCATTTGTGTTGATAGATATATATATGACTAGAAATATACATCTAGGTGAATTGTGGACACTCAAACAAAATCTATATCATGATAAAAATAGAGGTCTATCTTGATAGTAGTAGATTCCAATGAGCTGATATCTTGTCCTATATGTGAAGCGACCAATATAGATAGGTCAAAAAACAATATATGTCGTAGATGTGGCTCAAAAATTCATTACCACAAAAACTCTCCTACTGAGAAGAGTTGGGCATATCTGATTACTGCTATGGTAGCATATATACCTGCAAATGTATATCCTATGATGGTGATAAATCAGTTTGGCTCAAAGAGTGGTAGTACTATATTAGAGGGTGTGATAGAGTTGTGGGAGCATGGTGACTACCCTATATCTCTAGTGATACTAATAGCATCTATATTTGTACCTATTACTAAGTTTTTAATGCTAATATATCTATTGGTAAGTGTGAAGTATCCCATAGGTAATGATGAGAGAGTCAATAGGTTTACCGTATACTACTTCACTGAAATCATAGGTCCTTGGTCTATGGTAGATGTGTTTGTAGTGGGGATATTGGCAGGCTTAGTTCATCTAAGCAGTGTGCAGATTATAGCTGGTACGGCATCTACGGCATTTGCAGTATCTGTATTTTTTACGCTACTAGCGGCACACTCTTTTGATACAAAATTAATAAGAGGAAGATGATATATGTCAGGTAAGTTACCAAAAGTAGAAGAGTCAACAAAATTCAACTTTATTACATCTATATGGATAGTACCTATCATAGCGGTGATTATAGCTGCTTGGCTTGGTTTTCAGTACATATCTGAGTTGGGACCAAAGATAGAGATAGCTTTTGAGAACAATGAAGGTCTTAGGGCAGGACAAAGCTTGGTGAAATTTCGCAATGTGCCTATTGGTAAAGTGGAAAAAATAGTCTTAAATGAAGATGGCAATGGCGTTAAGGTGATAGCTAGAATGGATAAAGAGGCTACTAAATATCTCAATGATGATGCAAGATTTTGGATAGTCAAACCTGAAGTTGGATTGGGTGGAGTTTCTGGATTGGATACAATATTTACAGGTACATATATTGAATTTAACAGCAAGAAGTCAAAAATGACAAAAAAGAGCTTTGTTGGTCTCAGCCAACCATATCGTCTATCCCAAAGTGGTGAATATTTTCACCTCAATGCTTCATCATCGTATGGTGTAGAGAAGGGTACTCCACTATTTTTCAAGAGTATGAAAGTGGGATATGTAGAGTATGTGAGCATATCTATAGATGGTAAAAGTGTAGATGTTGTTATATATGTAGACAAATCATTTGTAAATTATATACATAAAGATACTAAATTTTGGGTTCAAAGTAGTGTTTCGATTAGTTATGCAAATGGACAACTAAGCTTAAACATGGCACCAATGTCTCACATAATGAGGGGTGGCATAGAGTTCTCATCTAGCGGAGACAACTCTAGCAAGAAGGTGCCATATGACTATATATTTAGACTATATAAAAATAATGCAGTTGCAGAAGATAAAAAGATAGGTTTGGGAGGGAAAGCTATAAAAGATTATATGCTTGAATTTAATGAGACTACTGCCAAGCTCAAGAAAGATGCATCTGTCAAGTATGATAAGTTTGATGTAGGAAGGGTCAAAGATATAAGCTATAGATATAGTAAAAAAACCCATCTGCTTAAAGCTAAAGTCAAAATCTCTATAGATACCTCTATATTTTATGACCCTGAAGATAGAAATAGCACAGGAGAGCAAAATCTAGAACAGGCAGTAAGAGATGGACTTAGAGCATCTATGAGAGAGTATGACCCCATAAGTGGACTACTCTATATAAACTTAGATTTTATAGATACAAATAGTACAGATAGGATAAAGCACTATAGTTACTACTCATCGTTTCCTACTATCTCTACAAGTGGAGATGGCATATTGAGCAGATTGAATGAGTTGATAGACTCCATAAAGAAGTTGCCACTTGAAAATCTAATAGACTCTATAGGTAAATCTGTAGATAGTGCTACTGATATACTAAATAAAAACAAAGAGGTGACTCATAACCTAATCATAAATCTAAACAAAACTATGATAGGTATAAACAAGATGGTATCTAGTAGTGAATTTTCAAAACTACCAAAAGAGCTAAATCGAACGATGAGAGAGTTGCAAAATACACTAAAATCACTAGATGGATTGCTCAAATCAAAAAGTAATGAATCGCTTCTATCGAGTCAACTAACCGAGACACTAAAGGAGCTAAATAGATCCTCGGCAGAGACCCAGAGGTTGCTAAAGAAGCTAGATAGAAAACCTAATGCACTAATATTTGGAGATTGATATGATGATAAGAGATAGATGGTATGGTATATTTTTGGCAGGATTACTGCTGTTTGTTAGTGGATGTGGTAGTAGTAGGTATTTTATGCTTACTGAACCACCAGCTACTACACACCAGAGATATAGTCACAAGTTACCTGTAGTAGGAGTAGAGAAGATATCTCTACCTGAGTATATGAAGCAAGGCAAAGTTGCCAGACAGATATCCTCAACACAGATAGATTATCTTGACAATGACAATTGGCTAGAGGATATGGAGGAGTCACTCACCAAGCAGCTTATAGTGACTATACAAAAGAGTTTTGATACCCCTAGTGTATATGCTTATCCGTGGGGACTCTCCAAACAAGCTACTATAAAAGTACAGGTAAGAATCAACAAATTTATAGCTCAAGGTGCTTATGTATATCTTGATGCGAACTATGAGATCACTCACATGAAGAGTGGTAGAAAATATAGTCAACTATTTAGCACAAAAGTTGCAACTAAAGAGGATACCCAGTCTATAGTCTCTAGTATGAATATAGCATTCTCTAGACTCTCAAAGAGCATAATGGGTGGACTTAATAGATTTTAGTAAAATTAGTTGAGACAAAGAGAGTATGTGCCAACTAAAGTCAATTGCAATAAGATAGATAAAGCCTTTATATATCTTGCTATTGTTGACTAATATACAAAGTCATACTCTCTTAGAGGCAATAGAATTGCTCTCTATTTTTTGTAGAGTTCTTTGAGATAGTGAAACATAGCAATCTCCCCAAAGTATGCTCCAAAGAGATTGAGCAGAGGTACAAAATTGAATAGTGTAGCTACAAAACTAATAAACCATACAGCTTTTTTATGTCTCTTGATCTCTGTTTTGTTTATATTTTCCATTGTCAAAGAGAGTGCATCATAACTTATTGTATCTTTGGTTAGCCATATCCACAAAGCAATTTGAACAAAGATGTTTATGATAGGAACAAAAAGCAAAGGGAAAGCAACTATAGATAGAAGTATAAAAATAAGTGTATCTTTGATTGTGTATCTTAATGAGGAGAAGAGGTGATTTCTGACTACAGAGTCATCTGCAAAGTGTTCTTGCTCTATAGAGGCAATAAGTGGTTCACTAAAAAAGCTTGCTACAAAGAGAATAGAGACAGTAATAGCACTATAGATAATATAAAAACCTATCAAAAATGCAATACCCTTCTCTATGGTCTCAAAAGGAAGCCATGTTAGAAGTTTCAAAAATTGAGTATAGATATAATCCTCTTCAAAGAACCAAACTGCACTCCAAAAAAGTGTACTTCCCAAAGCTACCCAGATAGAAAAAGAGCTATATTTATCTTTTGAAACATATCTTAAAATGAAGTTCCCAAAAAAAGAGAATACTAGTGCAAATGTTAGTAAAATCAATACTAGCCAGATAAAAGCAGAGAGCATCCATGCCCCATTGGATCGTACCATAGAGAATGGTACCCAGCTTAAAACATGGCTACTTATATTGATAATATAGTCCCAATAGAGTACCCCAACAACTATCCATAGTCCGCTAATGAGTATCCCACCAATCAATACATATTTCATAGTGTGCCATTTCAGTATCTCCCTAAAAGCAAACACTATTGAGTGCATAATATTTTTCATCTAAAATTCCTTGATATATTATTTATAATCGTAAAGTTGGCTCAAGAGCTAGCTTTACGAATAATAGCATTAATTATATTATTTTCTTATTTGTTTGTGGACGGATGACTCTTTTTGTCACCAATCGTAGGAGTATCTCCAGAAGAAAAGCCACACCAAATGCAAAAAGTATATAGATACCTATCATTGGCATCTCTTTGCTTGTATGGTAGAGCATCAATCCAGCGATACCAAACATAAAGAGTGCAGCAAGAAGCACTATAGGTAGATTTGCACCTGTCTCTTTGATTTTGAAAAGATGTCCAACATGCGTAATGCCCTGTATGATCAAGACAACCAATGCAGCGATTGTTGTGACTTCTGAAAGATTTAAAAAGAGTATCAGTGGCAAAATCAATATACCGCTGATGATCAACCCCTCATATGATTGAAAGAGACGATAGGTATATACCTTAGGGAGATTACCATCTTTTGCCATCGTATACCCTATCTGTGTCGTTGCATATAGAGTCGCATTGATCGCAGATGCTGTTGCCAAGAGTGCTGTGAGTGCCATGATCTTGAAGCCAAGATTGCCAAATATAGGCTCTGCCGCTTGTGCTAGTGCGTAATCTTTCGCTTTGATGACTTCAGCTAGAGGCAAATTGCCAAGGACTGCTACAGAGGTGAAGATATAGAGTACCCCTACAAGTAAGATCGCTAGTATCATAGAGTGCATCATAGTTGTTTTGGGGTTTTTCATATCCTCTATCGTGTTGGTAATCACACTAAATCCTTGATATGCAAAAAATGTGAGTCCCACAGCAAACATCATGTTTTTCATAGGAAGCATATCGCTACTACTCAACAAAGAGGGCTTGATATAGAAGAGTGCAATCCCTGCAAATATGACCAAGACAGATACTTTGATAAATACAATGATATTCTCTGATTTTGCTATAAGTGATGCACCAAGAAAGTTGATTGCGATAAACAATACAACAATGCCTACTGCAAAGAGATTGGTCAAATTCTCACCTCCTTGGATAAAGGTTGCAGCATATACCCCAAAAGATTTTGCAACTGCCCCAAGAGCTATAAGTTGAGAAAAGTAAAAAAGTATCCCTATAGTTCCCGAGAAGACCCCCTCTCCAAAACTCTGCACCAAATACTCAACAATACCACCTCTTGAGGGGTAGCTCAATGCAAGTTTTGCGAGCGAGTATCCACTCAGTAGTGCGGCAAAGCCACCCACAATAAATGAGAGCCATACAAGGTTGCCAGCTATTGCTCCTGCTTGACCTATGACGATAAAAATCCCTGCTCCCACCATAGAGCCTATACCTAAAAATACAGCACTCCACAATCCAAACGCTTTTGTGTCGCTACTCATTCTCTGTCTCTTTTTGCTCTTCTTCTAGGGCACTCAGTGCTGAACCGCCCACAAAGAGTGCTATGCCGTCAAAGAAGAGACTGATGCCCACAAGAAACCCAACAAGCCATAGCGAACTAAAAGGCCAATCGATGATAAAGATGACTGCCAAGATCAATGAGCTAATGGCATTAAAAAACCATACCCATTTGTGTGCTTTCTCCTCTGCTGAAAATGCCACTCCAAAGCCTGCAAAGGCATCCATAAAAAAGTAGATACTAAAGAGCAACCCTAGTGTCGCCACACCTGCCATTGGATAAAATATCATATAGAGTGAGACAGCTATAAGTATAAAACTCTTGAGCCATCCCACCCAATCATTACGGTTACTAACCCAAGTAAGCATAGCTGAACTCACTCCTGCAAACAGCATGAGGTAGGAGACAAATGCCAAGGTACCCAATGTCATAAATGTCGGAAATAGCATCCCCACAATTCCCAAAATCACAAAAAGTGCACCACCTACTTTGGCATACTTTCTAAACTTCTCTATCAATGTCCTATTTATATCGATTTCAACTGATCCCTGTTTCCACACTATATATCCTTTTATCTATTTTATTTTGTGCGAGTAGAGTATAAACAAAATAGATTAACTATTATGATTACTAATCATTAATATTACATTAACTAATGATAAGAGAGTCTCGCGGAGTATAACTCTATATATACTCTCTATCTTTTATAAAATATGTGGATGCATATGTGATTATATCAGTTACGATATTTATAAGCCTTATATACAAAACGCTAAAGAGTATGATCTCATTGGATATCTCTAGGTGTAAAAAACTTGCGATAGCTATAAATGCTCCCTCTCTAACACCTATACCACCAGATGCACCAGGTGTCACAAAACCCACTAGCCAAGAGAATATATATATGCCTACTATCTCCATAAAGAGTTTAGTGCTACTCTCGTCTATCTGAGCAGATATGATAATACCCATCATGATACCTTGCAGAGCTATAGATAGTGTCAATATCATATTCATCTTTATTTTTTCGATTTTGGGTAGTGATGGAAAGAGATATAGCGTAGCAATCAAAGCCACCATAGAGCTGATAATCATCAATACTCTCAACCAAATATATATATCATCTATCAAAAGTAGAAAGATAGTGCCAGAGAGTAGGGTGGCCACAGCTAGCAGAAGAGTAAAGAGTCCTGATATCTTCATCATCTGAGGCTGGGTGATATCTATCTTTTTTGCCAACAGTTGACGACCCACAAAGTGAAATATATTCCCTGGTAAGTATTTGGCTATCTCGGTTTTGCAAAAGAAGTAGTATGAGACTCTGTATGGAAATAGACTTTTGGAGTAGTAGATAAGCATCATATGCCATACAAATATACCTATGATAGTAGAGGCTAGATTGATAGGTAGTAGGATGTATGAGATATCTGATATGGCTATAAATCTATCCATAAAAGAGTCTACTGTATACTCTTGAGAGACTCTATATAGGACAAAAGCTATACCTAAAAAGCCCAATGATTTACCTATCAGGTATAGCAACTCTTTTAGTTTGGTTTTGTCTAAAGTCAATTCAAACTCTCTATTTTATCAAATATCTGACTATCAAGTATCTCTTTTGCTTTCGCATTGCTAAGTTTCTCATCGTATGATATGAGTGCATTGTCGCCTACCTCTTTGAGTAGTTTTGGATTTCTGCTGATCTCCACTATCCTCTCTGCTAGAGTCTGTGGAGAGTTGTCTTTGACGAAAAATATATCTCTGTTGTCTTCAAACGCCTCTCTCATAGCATCTGTCTCTAGTGTCAAGTGAGGTTTACCGACACGAAAAGAGTCATTTGTCTTGTTGAGTACTACGCTGTTGGCTCTCTCACCTACACTAAATAGACCAAGGTTGATATCGGTAGAGTTGTAGTAGTGGTTTAACTCCTCTAGTGTCATAAACCCTTTGAACTCTACATTGGTGAGATGGTATTTTTCTACCAACTCTACACACTTTTGATACTCTGGACCCTCTCCTATCATCAGAAAGTAGATATCCTCTCCCATATCTTGGAGTATCTTAGCGGCTTCTATCACTACCTCTACACCATGCAGAGGTATATAGCTACCTACATATAGAACGGTAAATGACTCTCTGTATCTGTCTACAGATATCTTTTTGACATTATCTTCATTGATAGTGAGAGGTACCTTTATGAACTTATCTCTATCTACTCCATACTCATCTGATAGTGTAGATATGAGCCTGTTGGTATCTACTATGATATAGTCTGCTTTCTGTAAAGAGCTCTTCTCCATCGAGTATGTAAATCTACCAAGTAGACTATCTGGAGAGTAGAGTTTTCTATCGTTGCACATCACATCATAGATAGAGAGATAGAAGTCAAAGACGATTGGTTTGTTTGTAAAAAGACGAATTATAGGGACTAGGAAGTGACCCATATAGCTCACAAAGTAGAAATCTTTGCCAAAAAAGTGAAGTGGCAGTCTAGCAAATATACTAGGTATTCTGCTAGCATAGCTCTTGCCACCAGATACTACTTCATCATATTCAAATCTCTCTTTGAGTATTTTTCTGTGAAATAGATTGCGTGATATGGTGGGTCTATCGGCACATGTAAAGAGTACTCTCATAGCCCTTGATTCATCCTTATCTCCTCTAGTAGCTTACGGTTGACTGACTGCAAATCTGCCACAAAGGCTATGAGTCCCGTCTGAAATCCCATACCCATAAGTACACCCGCAAGTACTACTGACTGCATATGTCCAGCTCCATCTCCCGTGAAGTAGAAGTATAAAAATCTAAGACCAAGTAAAAAGCCAAGCCCAAATAGTATAATGGCTATACTCATAAAGAATTGGAATGATTTGTATACAACTGATATGCGAACTATAGTCACTACAGATTTCTTGATATAGCTCGGTATGCTTGATAGTAGTCTAGATGGTCTCAAATCCTCATTGGTGCGGATAGGTACAGATGTGATAGCCATATTTTTTTGACCCGCTTGTATGATAGTCTCTAGTGTATAGGTGTAGTTGTTGTAGACATTGAGTTGCATAGCACACTCTCTACTCATAGCTCTAAATCCACTAGGTGCATCAGGTATATCTGTATTGCTAGCTTTTCTTACTACCCAAGAGCCTAATTTTTGTAGAAATTTTTTGGCAGGCGAGAAGTGTGCTGTCTGACTAATAGGTCTAGCACCTATGACATACTCTGCACTATGGTCTAGTATCGGCTTTGTGAGTTTGGGTATATCGTCTGCTTCATATTGATTATCCGCATCTGTATTGACTATCACATCGGCACCTTGTCTCAAACACTCCTTGATACCCGCCATGAAACCTTTGGCTAGCCCTCTATTGTGTTTGAAATTGACTATATGGTCTACGCCACACTCTTTGGCTACCTTGACAGTGTCATCTGTACTCCCATCATTGATGATGAGCCATTCGACCTTATCGAAGCCCTCTACCTCTCTAGGTAATGCACCTAGTGCTATAGATAGTGTCTCAGCTTCATTATAGCATGGTATTTGTATGATTAATTTCATTTCGTTGCCTTATTCTTTTCTGATAATTTTAATGAATATAGAGATATGCCTAGTACTCTTTTGTCTTTTGAGTATCCTATCTCATATGGTGAAACTGCATTTGGTATCTCTATATCTATAGTGATCTTCTTTTCACCATCTGCGATGATCTCTGGTGGTATATCTATAGAGTAGAAGTCTGCATATTGTTGAGTGATACTCTTGTGCAGAATCTCTTTGCCATTGATAGAGATGATCAGATCTTTTGGTGACTCTTTTATGGCATTGTATACACCAAATTTCATCTCCAACAAATACCTCTTTTTGTTAGATAGTATATTTGGCAAAGTTATTTTGGCTTTTGGTTGTGACCATATGGCACTTTTGCCAAATTGATACCATCCGTCAGTTATTAAAGCGGGAGCTATATCTGAGTTTTTGTTGAAGCGTACCTCTCTGTCTATTTCAAAGTGGTGCCTTATCTTGTATAGACAAGCATTTATAGTGCTATTTACTGGACTACTATGATATATATCATCCGTGCTTCTTCGCCATGATAGTGGCATAGAGAGCCTATCTATAAAAATCAGTTTATCCATCTCTATGGTACAGCTATTTGTTGCAAGTATAAGTAGATAATCATTCTTAAGAAGTTTTTCTGAGATCTTGATATTATCTTTTATCTCTTTTGGTGAAATCTTTTGATAGTCGCCTACTTTTACACCCGTAACATATATGCCTCTATACATAAGTTGCTGAGCATTGAGTATCCCATAGTGAACATCACTACCGTAAATGATTGCTACCTTTTGTTCGCCATAAACTCTACTAGAGAGCCAAGGGAAAAATCTTGATGAGCCTTGGAGGTAGCCTTCGCTTGTGACTATGTTGTGCAGATGCAGATTGATAGAGTAGAGGAATAGTACAGTAAAAGGAACTACTGTGAGGAGGCTTGAAGTTATACGACTATATGTGAGTTTGGATAAGATATTGTACCCCAATCCAACCATAGCAGATATGGCTATAAGGTGGATGAGAAGATACTCTGAAAAGTAGTATCTATGCCAATAGAGTAGCATTTCGTGCTGATCTATAGCACTTACATTTTGCATCACAAATGGTACAGTAAAGATGGAGTAAAATATGACTACTATCAGAGAAAATCTATCTCCTCTAAGTGCTTTGATATATAGGTATACCATTCCCATGATGGCTAGCAGTGCCAATGGCATACCGAGGTCAGAACGCAATAGTCCAAACTCATTGAGATATAGAAGTTTTGTGTAAGCTACACCCTTTTTGTGAGCAAAAAATAGAGATGCAGATATCTTGAACACTATAGAGAGTGCCACCATAACTATATAGAAGTTGAGCCACTTTATCCTAACCTTTCTGAGTAGAAATAGGGAAGATATAAAAACAGTACTTGATAGATAAAATATCATAGCAAGTGTATTGGCTGTAATATGTGGCAAGATCCTACGATACTGCATGCCTATAAGATACTTCTCTTTTATCTCTAGCGAGTAGTGCAGTGAGATAGAGAGTGCTATCATTCCTAGAGCTATAAGTAGAGCCGATTTTAGATTGTTGTGGCTGTAGAGAGAGTATATGGATAAAAAACCCAACATTACAAATATGAAAACTGAACTACCTCTACTCATAGGGAGTAGAAGTAGAAGTAGGTATAGTGGTATCACATCGCTATAATTTAATTGTTTCTTTTCGGTGAGTTCGATAGAGTAGTAGATAAGTATAAGCATCAGTAGTTGCCATATCGGCTCAGAGAATGTAGTCTTAGATAGCCATATATCTAGCGGTATCATCTGTACCAATATGATGATAGCAAATGCTATAGCAGGAGCGAGTAGATAGCGTTTGAGTAGATGATAGAAGCTCAAGAGAACCATAAGGTGTATAGTGACCTCTATGAGGGCTATATATCTATATCCAAATAGTTTGAAGCCTATAGCACTAATGGCTGATGTAAGAGGTAAAAATATACCGATATCGTCACCATTGAGTGCAGAGCTGACTCCTGCCCAGTAGTAATCTGAGGCATCACCTATCAAAAATGATGCTTCAAATGGCTCTAGCCTTTGTGATAGATAGAGTACTATAAAAAAGAAAATAGCCAAAGTGGCATAAATAGTGGATTTGAAATCTTCTACCAAGTCATCATATAGAGATTTAAGCATCAGCAGTAGAGAGATGATGATAAGGGCAAATGATAAATAATAGAATGACTGCATACCAATGAGATAGCTACCCATGGCTACAAGTAGGGAGACTACTGCTACTATGCTACCACTATAGAAGTAGTCTGATTTGGTTTCTGTTGTCATATCAAATCCTCAAAATGAGTAAAAAATACTCAATCTATCTAAAAGGAGAAGCCAATCTCGTTTCGTCTCAAATCATCTTTGACCATCATAGCACAAAGCTCTTCTAGTGAAGTTTTTGGCTCCCAGCCAAGCATCTCTTTTGCCTTTTTGGGATTGCCTATCAAGAGTTCAACTTCAGCTGGTCTATAAAATTTAGGATTTACCTTCACTACAGTTTTGCCTGTAGCTTTGTCTATAGCTATCTCACTCTCTTCGCTTCCTTGAAACTCAAGCTCTATATCGACAGCCTTAAATGCCATTCGTACAAAATCACGCACAGTCTCTGTACGGTTAGTAGCCAATACATAAGTATCTGGCTTATCAGCTTGTAGCATAAGATACATACCCTCTACATACTCTTTGGCAAAACCCCAATCTCTCTTGGCATCAAGATTTCCTAGCTCAAGAGTATCTAGCTTGCCTAGCTTTATCTTGGCGACACCATCAGTAATCTTTCTTGTGACAAACTCTAAACCTCTGAGTGGTGATTCATGGTTAAATAGTATGCCACTACATCCAAATATATCATATGACTCTCTATAGTTTATCACCATCCAGTGAGCATACAGTTTTGCAACCCCATATGGACTTCTAGGGTAAAATGGTGTAGACTCTACCTGTGGGATAGCTTGTACTTCACCAAACATCTCAGATGTAGATGCTTGGTAAAATCTTATCTTTGGATTGACCACTCTTATAGCTTCCAATAGATGCACGCATCCCAAACCTGTGATATGAGCAGTTGCCAATGGTTGGTCAAATGAGACTCCCACAAAGCTCTGTGCTGCGAGATTATATATCTCATCTGGCTGGATATCCATTACCATTCTGATAGAGTTTGACTGATCTGTCAAATCATACTCTATGAGATGCATATTTGGATGATTTTTTATCCCTAGCTCTTCCATACGCCAGAAGTTTACAGATGAGGTTCTACGATATGTACCATATACCTCATACCCTTTACCCAATAGTAACTCTGCTAGATAAGCTCCATCTTGACCTGTGATACCTGTGATAATTGCTTTTTTCATATTTGATTCTTTACCTAAAAAATTAATCGCAATTATACCAAAAAATTCTATATTTTAGTTATTTTAACTTTATAGAGCTATATTATATAGCCATTTTCTCCATCTATTCTACTCCTCTAAGAATATATTGTTATGATTGTATTACAAAAACATCAGGATATCACAAATGTGTCTTATAGTTACCATCATCATGGCATATTTTGCCATAGCCAATCTAATAGCAGGAAACCTAGCAGCTGGTCTACTACAAGGGGTAATAGCACTACTATTTTTGGTGCTACTTGTCAGAAATATATATATGACTGTGCAGTACAAAAAGGGGTGCAGTACGAGTGGATGCAAAATCACAGATACTATAGCTCAGCTCTTTAAGAGAGGTAGAGATGATACTTAGTATAGAGTCTAGTTGTGATGATAGCTCCATAGCTATCACATCTATATCGGACAGAAAACTTCTATTTCACAAAAAGATATCTCAAGAGCAGGAGCATTCACTCTATGGTGGGGTGGTGCCAGAGCTTGCTAGTAGACTACATGCTGTAGCTCTGCCACAGATACTACAAGGATGCAAAGAGTACTTTCCTCATCTCCAAGCTATAGCAGTCACTAATCAGCCAGGATTGGGAGTGACACTATTGGAGGGTATAGCCATGGCAAAAACTCTCTCTATGTTGCTAGATAAGCCACTCATAGCAGTACACCATCTCAAGGCTCATATATATTCGCTATTTATAGAAAAAGATAGCATACTTCCACTATTGGTGCTGCTCATATCGGGAGGTCATACTCAGATAATCCGCGTAGAGAGCTTAGATAAGATGGAGATATTGGCTACTAGTATGGATGATAGCGTTGGTGAGAGCTTCGATAAGTGTGCCAAGATGATGGGACTAGGATACCCTGGTGGTCCAATAATAGAGAGGTTGGCACTTGATGGTGATGAAGATAGATTTGATTTTCCTGTACCTCTGCGTAACTCTCCACTCATAGCATTTTCACTATCTGGACTCAAAAATGCAGTCAGACTACAAGTGGAGAAGTGTAGAGATAGTAGTGGTGCCATATCGCTACAAGATCAGCGAGATATATCAGCATCATTCCAAAAAGCGGTCAAGTTACATCTACTACAAAAGAGTAAAAAGATATTTGCCAAAGAGTCCATAGAGGATTTTGCCATAGTGGGTGGAGCGAGTGCCAACCAATATATAAGAGATGGCTACCTAAAGTTGTGTAGTGAGTTTGGCAAGAGACTACATAGTGTACCGTTGGAGTACTGCTCCGATAATGCTGCAATGGTAGGTAGATATGCCATAGACGCATACCATATGGGTCATTTCATAGATCCAAATGAGATAGATATCGTCACTACAAAAAAGCATGAGAGTGGTACACTACTCTAGTTGTCACGCAACTAGGGTATCAAATATCAATCCAAATGGAGGAGAAGATGAGCTTTGATGGGTTTCCTAGAGATGGCAGTAAGTTTCTTAGTGATATAGTAGCCAACAACTCCAAAGAGTGGCTAGATGCAAATCGTGATAGATATGAGTCTCTCATAGTAGCACCAAATAGGGCTTTTGTGGAGGAGATGGGTGAGTATCTACAGATATTGGTGCCGACGATAAACGCCATACCAAAGACCAACAAATCACTATTTCGTATATATCGTGATGCAAGATACCACTTAGATGACCCTATCAAGGAGCGAATAGGTATCATATTTTGGCAAGGTGCGGGGCATAGGATGCAGAGTAGTAGCTTCTATATGCACTACGACAGCCATGAGCTATTTGTGGCTACAGGTATACGCAACTTCAAGCCACCACTTCTATCTACCTATAGAGAGTATATCCAAGATATAGATAGACGCAGAGAGCTACATCATATACTAGAGTCTCTCAAATCAAAAGGCTACAGTCTACCAGACCCCCACTACAAGAGATACCCTAGAGATTTTGATGCTAATCAAGAGTATGCTTACCTATCACTATATAGAGCTATCTATAGCTATACTTCATTTGAGCTAGATAGTATATTTTACTCTGCCGATATAGTAGATAGGTGCTTCAATATATACAAAGACATGTATGATCTGCATCAATGGGTATATGAGCTTACACTCAAAGGGTGATCTGAGTGTAGGTGTATCAAGATATATTTTACTCATTTACCTTCAATTTACACTATTTAGATATCATATAAATATATACAATATACAAATATCAGATATCAAGAGAGAAAGGATAGAGTAATGGAACAGTTTAAAACATATGCACTTATGGTTGGTCTTACCCTAATTTTTATATGGTTTGGTGGTATGATCGCAGGTCAAACTGGTATGGTCATAGCGTTTTTGGTAGCAGGCGGTATGAACTTTTACGCTTACTACTATAGTGATGAGCAAGTACTTAGACACTACAATGCTATACCAGTAGATAGGAGGTCTGCATCGGGGATATATGAGATAGTGGAGAGGTTGACACTGAGAGCAAATCTCCCTATGCCACAAGTATATATCATACCAGATCCTATACCAAATGCGTTTGCGACAGGTAGGGATTATGAGAATGCCGCTGTAGCAGTTACAGAGGGGTTGCTAGATCTACTCGATGAGGAGGAGATAGAGGGTGTGATAGCTCATGAGCTTAGTCATATAAAGCACTATGATATGCTCATAGGTACTATAGCGGCATCTCTAGCGGGTGCTATAGCAATGTTGGCAAATTTTGGGATGTTTTTTGGTGGTGGAGATAGAGATAGACCAAACCCTATAGTGATGATAGCTATGATGATCATCATGCCTATGGCAGCATCTATAGTGCAGATGACAGTCAGTAGGAGTCGTGAATATATGGCAGATGAGGGAGCCGCACGATTGACTGGACATCCTGAATGGCTTCAGAGTGGATTGTCAAAACTAGACAACTATGCAAGACAAGGGGTGATGCATGATGCAGATCCACAGACAGCACATATGTTTATAGTCAATCCATTTTCGAGTGTGCAAAACAGCCTAAAGACTCTATTTAGTACCCATCCAAGTACAGCTGACCGCATAGAGAGGCTAGAGATGCTAAAGAGGGAGTTGTAGCCATACACTTTCTCTTTCAGAGGATTTTGAGTGTTTAGACTGTTTGTATCTACTTCTCCACTTTGGTCATGTGGAGAGCAGAGATGTAGAGAAGAGAAGATTTCAAAATAGATCTATCCAATATTGGAGATAGAGAGATTATATCAAGCCCAAATTATGCAATAAATCACGCTATTATAATATTTTAGATAAAATCACGCAATATTAGAAACAATAGACAGAGGACAGATGAAAAATTTAGAAGATAAGATAACTCAAGCACCAACCCTTGAGTCTTTGGAGAAGATACGCGTAGAGCTGTTTGGTAAAAAGGGGGCTTTGGCTGCTGAATTTGCAAAACTCAAAGATATCCCTGGACCAGATAAGAAAGCATTTGCAGAGGGGCTCAATAAAAACAAAGCTGCACTTCAAGCTATATTTGATAAGCAGTACGAACTACTAAAAGCCAAAGAGATAGAGGCTATGCTCAAGAGTGAAGAGATAGATGTATCACTATATGGTAGCGTAGCTCAAAAGGGAGCTTTGCATCCTGTGATGGAGACTATGGATAAGATCATAGACTATTTTGTAGCTATGAACTTTGCTGTAGAGAGTGGTCCTGTGGTAGAGGATGATTTCCACAACTTCGAGGCACTAAATCTACCAAAATACCATCCAGCTAGAGATATGCAAGATACATTTTACTTCAATGATGGAGGGCTTCTTCGTACGCATACATCACCTGTGCAGATACGGACAATGCTACAGAGTAAACCACCTATACGGATGATAGCACCAGGGTCGGTATTTCGTCGTGACTATGACTTGACACATACACCTATGTTTCATCAAGTCGAGGGGCTAGTAGTAGATGAGAAAGGCAAGGTAAGCTTCGCAAATCTCAAGTCTATATTGACAGACTTTTTGCACCATATGTTTGGTGATGTTGATGTGAGATTTAGACCTAGCTTTTTCCCATTCACTGAGCCATCAGCTGAGGTTGATATTAGCTGTATATTTTGTAAAGGGGATGGCTGTAGAGTCTGCTCACATACAGGATGGCTAGAGGTACTAGGGTGTGGTATCGTAGATCCAAATGTCTTCAAATCTGTAGGATATGAAGGTGTTAGTGGTTATGCGTTTGGTTTAGGGGTAGAGAGGTTTGCTATGTTGATACATCAGATACCAGATCTTCGTTCGCTATTTGAGGGAGATATTCGTTTGTTGGAGCAGTTTAGATGATAGTTACTAGAGGTTGGTTGAGTGAGTTTATAGATTTGGAAGATATCTCTGATGAGAGATTGTATGAGATATTTAACTCTATAGGATTAGAAGTAGATAGCATAAAGAAGATAGATATACCTAGCAAAGTAGTGGTAGGTAAGATCATATCATGCGAAAAGCATCCAGATGCAGATAAGCTAAATGTGTGTCAGATAGATGTGGGTGGTAGCACTCGTCAGATAGTCTGTGGTGCTGCCAATGTAGTGGATGCAGAGTTTGTGGCAGTAGCTATGATAGGTGCTACTCTTCCTGGTGATTTTGAGATCAAGTTCGCTACACTTCGTGGTGTAGATAGTGAGGGTATGGTCTGTGCATCTAGTGAGATAGGATTGCCAGATATGGGCAAAGGCATCATGATACTAGATGATAGTATAGGTGAGCTAGAGATAGGCAGAGAGCTTTGTAGTTATGATAGAGTAGCAGATACCATCATAGAGCTAGAGCTTACTGCCAACAGAGGTGACTGTCTAAGTATACATGGCGTAGCTAGAGATTTGAGTGTAGCACTAAATAGAGAGTTGAAAAATATTGAGTATAGAGAGACTCCTACCGAAAAGTTAGGCATTGCCAGAGTAGCAGATATTAGAACTAGTGGTGATATAGATGCAAACTTATGCTACAAATTGGCTATAGTCGAAGATCTAAAAGCTTCACTACTTATAAATTTGAGACTCTCAATGGTAGGTGTGGAGTTGGGTAGTATTGTCTCAAATATTCTCAACTACTCCATACATGCTACAGGTGTCATATCGAGAGCATATGATGCAAACAATATCCAGGGAGACAACGACAAAATATTGCTTCAAGTAGTATCCAAAGAGAGAGGTATCGTATCTGTCAAAAGCAATGAGCATATACTCTCTATAGTTGGTGTCAACCAAAGTGAAGTCGCACTACCAGATAGTAGTAGTACTATGTTGCTTCTGGAGTCTAGCTATATAGACCCTGATCTTTTGGTAGAAGCTGTATCGCAAAAAGATATCGAAAAAGATGATCTATACTACAAGACATCTAGGGGTAGCGAGCCAGATCTAAAGTTTGGTATGTCATATCTATCTGATCTGCTAGGTGCAGATGCATCATATAGATGCTATGATGGTCATCTGTCTGTAGAGTCAAAGTGGGAGCCTACACACATATCTGTAGATAGCAAAGAGATATGCTCTATCATTGGTCAAGATATAGAGTTCAATAGGATAGTGACTATATTGAAAAATCTACAATTTGACCTAAAGGGTAGAGAAGATAGTAGATTTTCTGTAGCAGTTCCAAGATTTAGACATGATATCAAAAATATACAAGATATCACAGAGGAGATAGTCCGTATAGTTGGTATAAACAATATCGATTCTAAAAGATTATCATTTGAAGAGTCCAATAGATTGACAGATACGACAGATAGATATCTATTTAAAAAGTCACTCAGAAACAGAGCCGTATCGGCAGGGCTATATGAAAATGTGAGTTATCTATTTAGCCATAGAGATACACTGAAGAGATATGAGTTTGAACTAGTCGATGAGAAGCTAGATCTTGCCAATCCTATAGCAGAGGATTTAAATACACTTAGAACAACTATATTTCCAAATCTCATGGATGCAGCCAAAAGAAATGTAAACTACAATCAAAAATCTATAGGATTGTTTGAGATAGGTGCAATATTTGATAGCAATAGAGAGCAAAAAGAGGTGTTGTCTATACTATTTAGTGGAGAGGACTCTACAGAGAGTATCTTAAATAGTGGCAAGCCAGATATGGTAGATTTTGGCTTATTTGTCAAAAAATTAGGCTCCATTGTTGGTGAGTTTGATCTCGTTAAGTGTAGCGAATCTAATGGTCTTATACACCCCTACCAGTCTGCCGATATCATATATAGAGGTCAAAGGTGTGGTTATCTGACTAAGCTACACCCTGTAGTACAAGAGGAGTATGGTATACCAGATACATTTATGGCTCAGATAGATATGGAGAGTCTACTCCCTATACATATAGATGTCGTACCTATATCTAAGTTTCAAGGTGTATACAAAGACCTTAGTATAGTAGTAGATAGCTCCCTACCATATACCAAAGTAGATAGAGAGATAGCCTCACTGGAGCTAGATATATTGCGAAAGTGGTATCCTGTCGATATCTATAGTGATGAGTCTCTAGGAGATAAGCAGAGTCTTACTATAAGATTTTATATCCAATCTATGGATAAGACACTCCAAGATAGTGATATAGATGAGACTATCTCAGCGATTATGGATAGATTGGAGAAGTCATGTCAAGCAACACTACGATAGATAGTGCCACTATACGACCTGTAGGGAAGGGCTTTGATCTAAAGTGTAGTGATATAGCACCCGATAAATCTATATCTCATAGATGTGCTATGTTTTCTCTACTTAGTGATAGAGTATCTACTATCAGTAACTTCTTGCAAGGAGAAGATACACTCAACTCACTAAATATAGCCGAGCAGTTAGGAGCAAAGGTGCAGAGAGATGGTGGAGATATCACTATCACTCCGCCATCAAAATTGAGCGAGCCAGACGATATACTCGATTGTGGCAATGCAGGTACTGGGATGCGTCTCTATAGTGGTCTCTTGGCAGGCATAGATGGCTTGTTTGTCTTGACAGGAGATAAGTATCTACGAGAGAGACCTATGAGTAGAGTCGTAAAACCTTTGCGAACCATAGGGGCTCATATAGATGGTAGAGATAGTGGCAATCTAGCTCCCCTATGTATTAGAGGAGGCAGTCTCAAGTCATTTAGATATGACTCACCTATAGACTCTGCTCAGATAAAATCTGCTCTCATATTGGCAGCCTTGAGGGCGGATGAAAAGAGCTACTATAGAGAGTCACTCCTTAGTCGTGACCATACAGAGAGAATGCTTCGTGGAATGGGTGCTAGTGTGACCACTATCAGAGATGGTGAAGATAGTGGATGGATAGAGATAGAGCCTCTCACTAAGCCACTCAAACCACTAAGGATGAGAGTACCAGCTGACCCATCTAGTGGTTTTTTCTTTGCAGTAGCAGCCGCTATAGTGCCAGATGCTAGAGTGGTCATCAAAAATGTCACACTCAATCCCACCCGTATAGAGGCATACAAAGCCCTAGAGAGGATGGGTGCAAATATCAACTATGAAGAGAGGGAAAACCTCTACGAGCCTATAGGTGATATAGATATCAGATATAGCGGTAGATTAAATGCCATCACTATAGAGGAGAATATAGCTTGGCTCATAGATGAGTTGCCAGCACTATCTATAGCTATGGCGGTAGCTGATGGCACTAGCTATGTCAAAAATGCCAAAGAGCTTAGGGTCAAAGAGAGCGACCGTATCTCTACAGTGGTAGATGGACTCAATCAATGTGGCATAGAGACAGATGAGTATGAAGATGGCTATGCTGTAGTGGGTGGAGAGATAGGCTCTGCTACTATCGATAGTCATGGAGATCATAGGATAGCTATGAGTTTTGCTATAGCAGGACTTGTCGAAGGTATGGAGATAGTAGATGTAGCTTGCATAGATACATCATTTCCAAACTTTTTTGATATATTGTCGCAAATTACAGAGGTAGAGAGATGAAGATAGAGTTGGCATCATCTTATGGATTTTGTTTTGGAGTCAAGAGGGCTATAAAGATAGCAGAGGAGCATCCAGGCAGTAAAACTTATGGACCACTCATACACAACAAAGATGAGATCGATAGACTCAAAGATGGATTCTCCATAGGGTTGGCAGAGTCGATAGATGATGTCAATAGAGATGAGTCGGTAGTCATAAGGACACACGGCATACCCAAAAAAGAGCTAGAGAGTCTAAAGGAGCAAGATAACACTATCATAGATGCCACTTGTCCCTATGTCACTACACCGCAAAAAGATGTAGAGAAGATGAGCAAAGAGGGGTATAGTATAGTGATATTTGGTGACAAAAATCATCCAGAGATCAAAGGTGTAGTTAGCTATGCCCAAAATCAAGATGACGCCTTCATTGTGCTAGATGCTAAAGAGTTAGAGGATCTACCACTCAGATCCAAAGTAGCAGTAGTAGCACAAACCACACGAAAACCAGAAGATTTTCTCAAGATCACATCAGCACTTATACTCAAGCATAAAGAGGTGAGAGTATTTAATACCATATGTAATGCAACATTCGAAAATCAAGATGCAGCAGCAGATTTGGCTGCCAAAGCAGATGTCATGATAGTGATAGGTGGTAAGCACTCATCAAACACAAAACAGTTGCACTCAATATGTAAAAACTATTGTGCAGATAGCTATCTCATAGAGAATGAAAAAGAGCTCAAGAGTGATTGGTTTGATGGTAAAAAATTGTGTGGTATATCGGCTGGTGCCTCCACTCCAGACTGGATTGTGCAAAATGTCATAGATGAGATAGAGAAGATAAAACCGAAAAAGTAGGAGAAGATTATGAGCAAAAAGAAGATAGAGTTAGATCCCAACCAATATATAGTGAGCAAGACTGACACCAAAGGCAATATAACATATGTCAATGACTACTTTATGAAAATCTCAGGATATACACAGAGTGAAATGTTGGGTCAGCCGCACAGCATCATACGACATCCAGATATGCCAAAAGTTATATTTAAACTGTTGTGGAAAAAGATAAAGTCTGGCAAAGATATACATGCTGTTATCAAAAATCGTGCAAAAGATGGCAGGTACTATTGGGTATTTACTGCCTTTGATATACATTATGATGCGGACCACAATATAGATGGATATACAGCCTATAGAAGAGGTGTCAACAATACCACTATCAAAAAGATAGGAAAGCTATATAGTGAACTATTGGAGATAGAGAAGCAAGAGGGTGTAAAGGCATCAGAGAAATATCTCAAAAAGTTTTTAGACAAAAAAGATATGAACTATGATCAATATGCATGGTCACTTATTAGTGATGATAGAGCATCAAGTAAATTTTTTGCCAAAATGAAAAAGCTATTTGGTTAATCCGTATTGTTGAAACTAAAGAGATCTCACACATGAGAGATAAGATAAAAAATATAGATAGAGGCATACTTTTTATGCTTCTAGCTTCGCTTAGCTTTGCTATGATGGGTGGTTTTGCAAAAGTATTGACAAGTGCTTTGCCACCTGTAGAGATCACATTTTTTCGCAACATTGCTGGAGTTGTTTTGGTGGGAGTGACCCTGTGGAAGATACCGCTCAAGCAGAAGGGTGGAAAACCTCTTTTGCTTCTCTTTCGTGGCACTATGGGTTTCTTGGCACTCTTGGCATACTTCTATATAATGGCGTATATACCTTTGGGTGAAGCGGTCACTTACAACAAAACTTCTCCTATCTTTGTAGCGATATTTGCATATCTGTTTTTGGGAGAGAAGTTGCCAAAAACAGCACTACTTGCTATAGCAATAGGATTTGTAGGTATAGTATTGGTTGCTAAACCTGATGGCTTTTCGCTCGACAGATATGATGCTTTGGGTATATTTTCTGGTATCGGTGCAGCCTTGGCATATACATCCATCAGAGAGCTTCGTGCATACTATGATACTAGAGCTATAGTGCTATCGTTTATGGGCATGGGAACCATAGGTCCTATAGTACTTATGAGTATAGCCCCATTTGTGGATGCTTCACCTGACAATATGCTATTTGCTCCATTTGTGATGCCATCTGGCGACCAATGGCTTATGGTGCTAGCAGTAGGTCTTTTCGCTACTATATCTCAACTGCTCATGACAAAAGCATACGAATTTACAAAAGCAGGTATAGTAGGTACTATCTCATACTCCAATATAATCTTCGCAGTCATCATAGGCACTCTTCTTGGAGACCCCATACCCGATGTATGGACATTTTTAGGTATCGCTCTAGTGATAACCTCTGGAGTATTGGTGACGCTACCCAAAAGCAGATAGGGTAGGGTAGTATCTACTCTTGTTTTACTGCTGTTTTGTATCTATATCAAAATAGCAATCCCTATTTCCATATCTTTAATATTATATGATATAATACCTCTATGAATGATAATAGAGTAATAGATATAGCTATCATAGGTGCAGGTGCTAGTGGCTTGATGTTGGGTTCGCTGTTGAGAGATAAAGATGTTGTGATCTTTGATGGCAACGCTAAAGCAGGTGCGAAGCTTTTGGTATCGGGTGGTGGTAAGTGTAACATTACCAATGAATGGGTAGAGCCTATCCACTATGTGGGCAATCCACACTTTATCAATGAGATATTGAGACAGTTTGACCAGCACTCACTACTTGAGTGGATAAGAGAGAGAGGTTTAGAACCAATAGAGAGAGGCAATAGACAATACTTTTGCCCAAAAAGCTCTAGCCAAATCTTAGATATATTCAAGAGAGAAAATAGTGACAATCTACTATATTTAAACCAAAAGGTGTTGGATATCACTAAAAAAAATCTACTCTTTCAGATAGAGACTACATCCAAAACATATCAAGCTCAAAAGCTTATCATAGCCACAGGTGGTTTGAGTTTTTCGATATTGGGTGCAGATGATATAGGATATAGAGTAGCTGAGAGGTTTGGGCATACTATCATACCTACCGCCCCAGCATTAGTAGGTCTCACTCTACAAAAAGAGCAGTTTTTCTTCAAACAACTTAGTGGTATATCCACAGAAGTTGAGATAAAAGTAGGTGAGCAAAGTTGCTTAGGTTCTCTACTCTTTACACATAGAGGCATCAGTGGTCCAGCTGTATTGGATGCATCGCTATATTGGCAAAAGGGTCAGATAGAGATAGATTTTACACCAGGGTGGAATCTCGAAGATCACTACCGCTCTCAAAAATCCATCAGTTCACTACTTCCACTACCAAAGAGGCTTAGTAAGGCGTTCTTGGAGCATTACGATATACCAGACCTACCTACACATAAATTGAGAGTTGTAGATAGAGAGAAGATAGTTGGATTGAGAAGATATAGATTTTCGCCAGCAGGTACTTTCGGGTATGGCAAGGCGGAGGTGACAAGGGGCGGTGTAAAGGTAGACGAGATAGACTCTAGGAGTATGATGAGTAGAAAATGTAAAGATCTATATTTCGTAGGTGAAGTTATGGATGTCACAGGTAGATTAGGAGGATACAATCTACAGTGGGCATTTAGCACAGCATATGTCTGTGCCTCATCACTTCAAAAGAGTTGATGAGATATATATTTACCTTTATGGTTTTTGCTCTTGCACTATTGATACTTTTTGACAAAGATTTCATAGGTAGCAAAAATCTACAGCTAGATAGAGTAGTGGAAAGAGTAGCAGATTTGACATATAAAGCGGTAGAAAAGTATGCAAAACCAGAGCTTAAGCAGCCTACAATGCAAGAGTCACTATCAAAGCTAGGTGCAGATATAGGTGATCATATATTTATCAGGATTTTTAAGCTGACAGCTGAGCTAGAGGTGTGGATAAAAGTGGGAAAGAGATATCGGCTTCTGCACAATTATGAGATATGTATGCAGTCAGGATACTTAGGACCCAAACTAAAAGAGGGCGACTTTCAAGGACCAGAGGGGTTTTACTATACCAGCAAAGCTAGATTGAACCCAAATAGCAAATATCACCTCTCGTTTAACATCGGATACCCCAATGCTTACGATAGAGCATACGGCAGAACAGGTAGTGCCTTGATGATACATGGGGGCTGCTTGTCTGTTGGCTGTTTTGCTATGACTGATGAGAAGATAGAGGAGATATATGAGCTTGTGGAGGAGGCTCTAAAGGGTGGACAGAGTATCGTCAGGATTCATATATTTCCATTTCGTATGACAGATGAAAATATGCAAAAATATCGAGAGAACAAATGGTATGATTTTTGGCTAAACCTCAAAGATGGATATGACTATTTTGAAAAACATGGTGTGCCTCCAAATGTAGAGGTGGTAGATAAAAAATATACATTTTCAAAAGGGGAGTATTGAAAATGTATAGTTAGGTGGTTTTGATAGATATTATTAGCATTTGATACCTATTTTCCAATATGTTTTTAATTTTTTAGGTATAGTAATATATTTGCAAAAGACTCTTGTGAAATTCACCATACAAAATATAACTTATAAGGAGAGTCGATATGTCTATTTTTAAGTGTAGCAAATGTGCTTACATCAAAGAGGTAGCAGATAAGTATGTGGGCAAAAGAGCCAAATGCCCCAAGTGTGGCAATGAAGCTAAGGTAGTCGATACTATACCTTTTGTAGATAGATTGACTACTGCATACACTAAACAAAAAGAGGATATATCTACCTACAAAGCAAATATGCAAAAGGTAAAAGAGTATATCGAAAAACAAAAGAGTACTCACCAAGAGCAACTACACAAACACCAACAAGAGGTAGAAAAATTAAAAAAACAGAACTCATCACTCAATAGCAAATATAGTAAATCTATCAATCAACACAACAAAGATCAAGAGAAGATCAAAACTCTTCAAAGTGAAGTATCAGAACTCCAACATAAACTTACCGATAGCAATAAAAGTGTAGAAAATATATCACACAATCAAGAGTTTAATCTGCAAGATGACTATAGACCGATTATAGATTGGTTTGCTCAAAAGCATATCGAAGTTATGATTGATAAGGATGCTGTCGATACTAGAGGTTTTTTTGATGAGGTGGCCATAACTCTTGGCAACAACTATAGTGTACTGGAGGGTGTACTAGAGCAGATGAGATATATCCACAGAAAAGGGTATGATACTGTCAAAATATCACTAGAAAATAGAAGCAAAGAGGATATCTCTATCATCAAAAACTTCTGTAAAGAGATATATGATTACTCATTTGCTTCAAGATATTATCATGACAAAAAGAAGAATGCTATATATTTGGAGATACAAAAAGCTACTAAAATTGCCAATTTTTTCAATGGTATATGGATGGAGTGGTATGTCTACATGATGCTGCTAGAGAGATTTGAAAAGCAAGAGCTTTCTTATACACTCGTAAAAGGTATTGAGATCATCTATCCCAACAAAGATAAAAATGAGTTAGATATATTCTTTATTGTAGATGGTACTCCTGTGTGTATAGAGTGTAAAAGTGGAGAATTTAGAAAAGATATAGATAAATATGTCAAGTTAAGAAAACGACTCAAGTTAAACAGAGAGCATTTTATTATATGTGCTATAGGATTAGATGAAATACAAACAGATGGCTTGAGTAACACTTTTGATATTACATTTACAAATCAAAATAATCTATTGGAGTATATTGATACTATTTTAGCAAATATTGAAGAACATAATAAAAAGGTGTTAAATATTAAAAATAGTTTTTCAAAACAAACTAAAACGGAGACTACATCTAAAGGTACAAAAAAGGCAAAAAGTAAAACTACTTTGGAAAGTAGCCAAGATATTACTAAAGATGAAGCAGATACGATTAAGAAGAGTGGCTTTTTGAAGAGTATCATTTCTCCGTTTAGTAGATAGGTATGGTTGCTATTGCTATTATTGTTTGCAGAAATAGTAATAGAGTTAAATGAGATAATAGTTTTGCGGAAGTGAGGTTTCAACCTCACCGAGATATTGCAGTTTTATAGTGGGGTGACCTTAAAAGGTCACTTCCAAGATCGGTTTGCACATTTGTAAGTGTGACCATGTTACACGACTGGAAGTGAGGTTTCAACCTCCTGGACTCCTCTTCCATTTTGGTCAAATGTCTATCTGCTCTATCTACACCTAAATCATAGGCATCTTCATATAGTCTAAATGCTTTTTTTCTGTTTTTGCTAGTGCCTATACCATATTCGTAAAATTGTGCTAAGTCACATATGGCTTCTGGGTATTGATCTTGGGCCAATTGGTTCATCTGTGTAAATGCTTCTGAGATATTTTTTTGTAGTATTCTGCCTCTATAAAGCTCTCTAGCCAATATGAAATGAGCATATATTGACTCTGTAGATGCCACTATAAGAAGTAGATGTGAAGCTTCATCTAGTTTGCCCTCATCCGCCAAATCATATATCAACTCTATAGTTTCTCGTATATCTCGCTCACTATATCCATCTAAACTAATCTTGTGTAATAGCTTCTCTTCGCTATCGAAACACTCTACATTTTCGACTACTTGTGGGTATTGGTTGAGCATGTTTCTGACTTTTTGATCTATATAAGAGATAGCTTCATACTCTATATCATCCTCTTCATACACACTCTCTACAGCTTTTGGCTCTTTGTCATCAGCGGAATCAACTTCTTCGACCCTCTCTATAGTCTCATCGTTGGATATATCGCTTACATCATCAACTTTCTCTTCTATATCTGCCTGCTTGAACTGTTTTTCCAACTCTCTGTTGAATTTCTCATCAAAATTTTTGATATCGTTTTGTATATCTTCTCTACCACTATCTATCTCTATATATGGTGCTTGCTCTATCTCAAACTCATCTATCTCGAACTCTTCTACATCTATCTCTATCTCTTCTGGAACTTTTTCATTATCTATCTGTTTTGTATCTTCTTTGGCTGTATCGGCTTTTGCGGTTGTAGGTATAGTAACTTTTTCAGGGATATTGTCTGTCGGTATAGTCTTATATTGAGCTATGATATCTTCGGTAGTTAGATGTTTTGTTTGAGCTGTTTCACTCTGCTGTTCTATCGCGATCAAATCTGATTCACCATCGACAAACTCTATCTCTACACTCTTTTGGGTCACTATAGAGTTCTCTTCATTGTCACCACATAGGGGTACGCCAGATTCGCGTCTACCAGGCTCTCTAAAGAGTCCAAACTTTTTGATAAGCTCCTCCTCTTCAATATCTCTCGCTGCTCTCACTAAAGCCTCTTTAGTTATCTCTTTTTTGATTTTTTTCTCTTGACTATATGAGCTGTTGCCTAGGTATCTCTCTATCAATTGTGAAGCTTGTGCATAATTTTCATCATCTATTACTTCTAAAATAGCTGCTAACTGTTTATTGTCTCTATGTCTTCTCAATTTCAGTCTTTGCAAATCTATCGTCTCTCGGTCTGTGATAGCGATAGCGATCTTGATAATTTCTAATCTCTTTTCGACCTGTCCTAATGATGCCATGTTATATGCCCCCATGTAAACTTAATATGTTAGTATATCCAAACTTTAATTTAATATGATTACCTTTTTTATTTAAAATATAGCTTATTGTAGAAATAATCTACAAAATCTCAATCAAGTACTTACTAGCTATGTGATATAATGTAGATGATAATAAATCAACATATAGGTTTCATAATGTCTGATATAAAACAAATACGATCCCAAGTATTGCTACAAACCATAAGTCTATTTGCTGATAGATATGCCAAGGCAGTATCTATAGATACTCTGACTGCTGGATTGCCTATATCACCGGATGATGAGTCACCTGACCTATTGTCATACTCACAAGCAAATATGCTATTTTATCGTGCAGCAAGAAATGCTGGATTTAAGAGTACATTAGTAGAGAGAGATCTTCGTAGTATATTGGATCTTCACCTGCCTATTATACTCTTGTTGGTAAATGGACAATCATGTATATTGGAGTCTTTCAACGAAGATAGAACAAAGGTCAAGGTGATCTATCCTGGTGAGTATCCATTGGATGAGTGGGTATCATTGGAGGCTTTAGAAGAGGAGTATTTGGGTTATATATTTCTACTCAAAAAAGAGATACCCAAAGATGAAAATAGTACTTTTGCACAGAAACATCATTCAAAACATTGGTTTTGGGATACTATAAAGCTATCACTGCCTATATATAAAGATGTGTTATTGGCTTCGTTGTTGGTCAATCTATTTGTACTGGCCTCTCCTCTCTTTACTATGAATGTATATGATAGAGTCATCCCCAACAATGCCACAGAGACACTAATGGTATTTGCCGCAGGTGTCACTACTGTATATCTACTTGATGGATTTTTAAAATTTTTTAGAACTAGAATGCTTGAGATAGCTGCCAAAAAAAGTGATGTAGTGATGTCCTCTATTATCTTTGAGAAGGTTATAGATTTGAAGATGGCTATGCACCCAAAATCAGTAGGCTCATTTGCTAGTAATATACGAGATTTTGATGCTGTTAGATCATTTTTGACAAACGCATCAATGGCACTACTTATTGATATACCTTTTGCTATTATATTTCTATTGGTCATATACTATATAGGTGGATATATTGTGATAGTACCTATAGTTATGATGACTCTTATCATACTATATGCCTTTATCATCAGAAAACCTTTGGAGAGAAGTATAGAGAGTACACATGAGGCATCTGCTAGAAAGAATGGTATCTTGATAGAGTCTCTAAACAATATAGAGACTATCAAGAGTCAAGGGATGGCAGGACAGATACAGTGGCAGTGGGAAGAGAGTGTGGGGGAGATAGCACAAAAATCTCTACACTCTAGAATGCTTTCGGCATCAGTGCCTACCATCACAGGTTTTTTGGTTCAGCTTACAACAGTACTTATCGTAGTGATGGGTGTATTTATGATAAAAGATTTGGAGCTTACGATGGGAGGCTTGATAGGTATCGTGATACTCTCATCTCGCACAGTAGCTCCTATGGGTCAAGTGGCTGCTCTACTTACAAACTATAGCGATGCTAAATCAGCATACAATACTATCAATAACATTACAAAGCAACCTATGGAGAGGTTGGAGGGTCAGCACTTCATAGAGAGAGATGCGTTCAAAGGCAAAATAGAGTTCAAGAATGTAACATTCTCATACCCTGATAGTGAAATGCCTGCACTCAAAGATGTCTCATTCGTCATAAAACCTGGCGAACATGTCGGCATCATAGGCAGGATAGGCTCTGGCAAAAGTACTATAGAGAAGCTGATACTCAAGCTATATGAGCCCGATGAGGGTTCTATACTTATAGATGATGTAGATATATCACAGATAGACCCCGCTAGATTGCGTAGGTTTATAGGATATGTGAGTCAGGATATAGGACTCTTTAGGGGAACGATAAAAGACAATATACTATTTAGGACTCCTACAGCAAGCGATGAAGAGCTACTCATAGCAGCACAGATGAGTGGGGTAGATGAGTTTGTCAAAAGACACCCTATGGGTTATAATATGCCTATAGGAGAGAGAGGTCAGGGGGTATCTGGTGGTCAGAGACAAAGCATAGGTATAGCTAGAGCATTGATATCGGACTCTCCTGTGATGTTGATGGATGAGCCGACAAATGCACTTGACCAATTGAGCGAAACTATGCTAATGAAGAAGTTTGGCAAAGCATTTGAAGGAAAAACTTTGATACTTGTCACTCAAAAGCTTTCGCTACTATCCAATACCCCAAGAGTTATAGTGATGCATGAGGGTAGAGTATTTTTAGATGGTCCTAGAGAAAAAGTCTTAGAGTCACTCAGAAGGAAGAAAAATGAAGCGTAAGTTATCATCAGAGGATTATGAGTTTGTCAATAGTCTAAATGCTGCTATATCAGAGCAGACACCCAAAAAGATGAAGTGGGTACTCTACTTTTGGTTTATAGCGATTATGCTATTTATCATCTGGGCATCTTTGACGCAGATAGATGAGATCACTCGTGGTTCTGGTGAAGTTGTACCAAGTGGAAAGAACCAAATAGTGCAAAATCTAGAAGGTGGTATAGTCAAAAAGATATTGGTAAAAGTGGGCGATATAGTAGAGCGAAATCAACCACTGCTCAAGATAGACAATCAAAAATCAGAATCACAGCTAGACTCTACAAGAATAAAAGAGTTTGAGTTGGAGGCAAAAATTACTCGCTTAAGGGCAGAGGCTTATGGGCAAGAGCTGAACATAACAAAAGAGATGGAAAAGAGAATGCCTATACTTATATATAATGAGAAAAGCCTATACAAGAGTAGAAAGAGTCAGATAGATTCTAAAATCCGTGGACTTCGAGATCAAGAGGATCAAAAGATACAAGAGTACAAAGAGACTGAGAGTAGATTGAAGCTCTTGAAAAAATCTACAAAACTCATAAAAAAAGAACTCTCCATGATGAAGCCCATGGTAGCTCAAGGTGTCAAATCCAAAGTAGCTTACATGAAACTTCAAAGAGAAGAGAGTAAGATTCAAGAGGATCTCAATAGTGCAGTACACTCATTACCTAGGATAAGATCTAGCATAAGTGAGATAGAAAACAACATAGAGGAGGCAGTGAGTGACTTTAGAAATCAGGCAAAAAAAGAACTCAATGAGGCAACAGCAGAGCTGATGAGGGTCAAAAAGAGTGAAAATGCTTTAGGTGATCAGATAGATAGAACTCTAGTTCGTTCACCTATCAAGGGTATAATCCAAAAGCTATATGTGCATACAGTAGGTGGTGTCATTAAACCTGGTGAAAATCTCATAGAGATAGTGCCTACCGATGATGTGCTGTGGCTAGAGGTCAAGATAAAGCCTTCTGATATAGCATTTGTCTATCCAGGTCAAAAGGCCATAGTCAAGTTCTCAGCATATGATTTTGCTATATATGGTGGTCTAGATGGGGAAGTGGTACATATCAGTGCAGATACAGTAAAGGACGAAAAAGATAACTCATTCTATACTGTGCATATCAAGACAGATAAAAACCATCTAGGAAGTGAGAGTAAACCGCTCAAAATAATACCAGGGATGACAGCTAGCGTCGATATAGTTACTGGAAAAAAGAGTATAATGGATTATATATTGAAGCCTATACTGAAAGCAAAACAGTATACATTTACAGAGAGATAGGATAGAGATGAAGAGTCTTATGATAGAGATAGGAAAAGTGAATAGATTAGAGGTGGTGAGAGATAGCGAACCAGGGTTATATCTGCAATCTAAAGATGATGATGAGGTACTGCTACCCAACTGTTATGTGGTGGAGGATGAGATGGCTATAGGCTCACTAATAGATGTGTTTGTATATACAGATTCAGAAGATAGACCTGTAGCTACCACTAAGATGCCTTATGCAAAGATAGGGGAGTATGGATATTTTACTGTGGTTGATTACAAATCATATGGTGCATTTGTCAATTGGGGATTGCCCAAAGATCTCTTTGTTCCACTATCTCAACAAAAAGAGTATTTCAATATAGGTAGTAAATATATACTCCGTGTATGCTTAGATGAGAAGACCAATAGGCTATATGCTACTCAAAAGATAGGCAAATACTTCTCATACGATACGACAAATCTAAGAAAAAACCAAGAGGTGGATTTGTTGGTATTGGCTCAAACTCCATTGGGGTATAAAGTAATAGTAGATAGTCTATATGAGGGTATGCTTTTCAAAAATGAGATATTTGAAACCCTACGAAAAGGTGATAGAAAAAAGGGGTATATCAAAAATATTAGAAGAGATGGTAAGTTGGATATATCATTAAGAGCTATAGGCAAAAAAGCAAATAGCGATAGTGATAGAGAGAAGATACTCTCTATTGTTGCCCAAAGAGGTGGAGAGATACCATTCACTTACAAGAGTAGAGCTGAGGATATCAAAGAGTTGTTTGGTTTGAGTAAAAAGAGTTACAAGAGAGCATTGACTAGCTTGATAGAGTCCAATGAGATAAAGCTCACCGATAACTCCATATCAATTCGACCCAATCCATAGATAAATATAGTCTGAAATTTGCACAACAAATACTCTTTTCTATAATATACCAAAATAAACTAAAAGTTACTTTTATTTTTAAATAAGCAATATTTGGGTATAAACTACTTAACAAAGTCAAAATGACTATTTTACTTAACATAAAAGAGTTATAGTAAAGGATAAGTGTATATAATGAGAATATTAACTATAGGTATGGATGACGACTATGTAAAGAGACTCGAAAAAGAGTTGGAGAAATACTTTATATGCATAGTCGACAACGCAAGAGACCTTTATGATGCTACTAATTTTACAGACTTTAGACACTACGAGTTGGTTATCATAGTAGATGAGGGAGTGAAGTTTTCCCTAGAGCGATATGTAAATGAAGTCAAAAAGAAAAAGAGTGAGACCAAAATCATAGTTTTGACTGATAGTACAGATCGACAGATAGGACACTTCTCACTAGGCGTAGATGATGTATTGTATGATCATTGCGATGAGCCTGATCTAGTAGCTGCTAGAGTGTTGGCCAATATGCGACAACTTTTTGGCACCAAGGTAGATGTAGGTAAACTTGTCATAGATATAGCCAACAAAAAGATAGAGTATGATGAGAAGATAGTATCACTCAATGGTAAAACATTTGATATCTTAGCATACTTGGCACTTCGAAAGCAGAGAGTCTTCTCCAAAGATGAGATCATCAATGCCCTATGGGAAGAGCCAGAGTATGTAAGTGACAATACTGTAGAGGTAGCGATAAATCAGATACGAAAACGACTCAAAAGCATATTGGGTTTTCAAGTGATACACACTGTTCGCAGACGAGGTTATAAATTTTCGTATTGATTGATAGAGAGTGTTTAAAATTATGTGCTGGTAGCCTGTAATAGCACTTCTTGCTAACTACGGTCTCCACCTATATTTCCATAAATTTAGGGTCAGAGTCAATGGCGTTAAGTTAAGCCAAAATAGTTAAACTATCGGAACTGTGGCTTCAGCCTCAGCCATTAGGTGGAGCTAAAGCACCACTTCCGACAATCCTTAACTTAACACCATTTAGGGTCAGAGTACTTTATGTGAAGTGGATTTAAAGATTGATAATATTTTGACTAAGATGATTCTAAAATTGGAATTTAAGGGGATGAATATATGGGCCATCTGTTTACATATACTGTTTGGGAAAAGTATAAACCATATTTATTTATAGGTTTTTTTTCATTTCTTGTTGTATTGCTTCAATACCATGTTGGTTTTGAATGCTCGTGGGATTCTCTATGGTATATACTGTTTGCTGACTGGATTGGTAATAGCTTAAATTTTGATAGGCTGGCGGTCTACCCTCCATTATATTATGAAACATTAGGATTTTTTAAACTTTTTGGATTGTCTACTATATCGACCATTCTACTCTACTGGTGGATATGTTACTATATTATAATAACATTATTTTATTCATTGACAAGAAATATAACTGTAAGTATATTGGCACTCTTGGCAATATTGAGCAATATTGATCTTTGGAATACCTATAGGACTATTTGGACAGAGATGGGCTATAGTGTTCTTTTGTTGACAGCACTCCATTCTCTTTACAAATATTTAAATAGTGTTGATAGTAAAAATAGCTACAAGTATCTATTTTTATTCTCTATAGCTATGCTTCCTATCCAGAGATATATAGGTGTATATATCAGTATATATTTAGGTCTGATTTATCTTTTTTCATCAAAAAAAGATCTACTTCAAAGATTTTATGATTTGATGATGGCAATCACTCCTTTACTTTTCGTTCTGGCGTGGAATTATCTATTGAGCGGTTTTGTTGCTGGACCTAGAGAGCCTAGTCCATACTCTTTTGCAAAAAACTTTCATATGAGTAGAGATGTTCTCTCTGGTAACTTTCACATAGAAAGTGTTTTTTATATCGTAATATCTCTCTTTTTAATCATCTCTATGTTAAAAAGGAGAAGATTTAGTAGCCTATTCCTACTATTGCTTGTACCTGCTATAGAGGTCTTTTTCCAAATAGTATCAAATACACAGTACAATATAAATATCATAAATCAAAGATACTTTGTCGTGCTTGTGCCATCGGTAGTGCTACTCATCACTCTATTTATAGAGGGACAATTTAAAAAGCGTAATAAAATCATGATCTCTCTAATGTTGGCTAGCTATATGATAATTATTGGTTACAATGTCAAGAGACACTATAACGCGTATATCACAAATCCAACTCAAAATTACATGAAAGTTAAAAATTACCTATTTAATATAAAAGCACCATCAAAGATAGGAGTCTTTACAGGGGGATATCAGCATTATGGTTCTGACTATATATTGTTGGATCAAATAATTCCTCTTGCACACTGCCATAAGTATAAATCTGTTGCCAAATTTAATATGCTTACGAAAGAGTATGCTGATGGACTTAGGGATTTTGAGGGTATCTACTATCTGCCAACCTGCTCAAATACGATAGGACATATATACGCTCCATTAACAAGAGAATTGAAAAACAGTCCTGATAATATATTGGTGTCTAAACGCAGATTGCCTAGGGATTGGCGTAATATGTTTAAGGGATACAGAGTGGAAAATTTGGGTGAATTTTATGGACTTTCCAAATAGTGGATGGTCTATTTTTGGCAAACTTTAGGCATTTGCCCAAGCAATAACACTAATTTGAGTATCCAAATAGATAGTCGTCTCTATATACCTAAATGCTCTACTAAAATAGGCACTTTTGAAGCGTGAGGCTGTGATTCTAAGGTTATAGTTCTAGTAATTTTACAAAAATCTAATACACTATACGAGCAAGATATAGTCCACTAGGAGGGGCTAGAGATGTGGTGTGGCGATATTTGCCATCTATCTGCTCTTGTAACAAATCAAGTGACACTCTACCATCTGCACAACTCATAGAGGCATCTACCATCATCCTCACTTGAGACCTTAGAAATCCATTGGCTTCAAAGTAGATGATGTGGTAGTCTCTATATGCTCTATAGTAAGCTCTATATATATTTCTGATAGTAGAGTGTATAGGTGAGCCAGTTTTGTGAAAGTATTTAAAATCATGCTCACCCTCAAAGAGTTTCAGCCCATTTTGTAGTATATCTATATCAAAGGAGTTGTAGTGTGAGATATAATCTTCCTCAAAAACTGATACTCCGCTCGTCTTAAATATATATCTGTATATCCGCCTCTTAGCCCAAAATCTAGCATGAAAATCATCATCTACTATGGAGATATGCTTTATATGTATCTTTTTTAGTTTTCGATTTAGTTCCATCTGGAGTCTATCTTTGTCATGCCAATAGTTCGGTACATCGAAGTGGATCACTTGACCTGTGGCATGTACGCCTGCATCTGTACGACCGCTACCAACTATAGAGCTATCTATATTGAGAGAAGATAGGGCTTGCTCTATAGCTGTGGCGATGGTATTTTGTGTAGATTTTTGCTTCTGAAATCCAAAAAAAGAGCTACCATCATATGAGAGTATGGCCTTTAGACGCATTAGAAGTATCTACTCACTTGTTTTTGAAATAGTACTATACCTGCAATGAGTGAAGCTACTATAGCTATACCTAGCATGATAGGTGTACCATATTTATCAAGTGATGATGCTATGAAATATAGTAAAATAGTAGTCGCTCCTATCACTATAAATGAGTGCCCCTTTTGATATCTAGGATTTATGATAGAGAATGATGCTACAAGATAGAGAGATAGTATAGGTATAAGAGATATAAATCCATAAAAGAGCATCTTTCGTTTTCTCTGGTCATCTGTAAGGGATTGTTGCCAATAGTCACCTACGCCAGACATGGTAGATACATGCTTGCCTAGGGTATCATATGTTTGTAGCTTTTTGTAGTCTATCTGTCTTATGATATCTTTCTCAAAAGTATAACCCTTTCCATCATACAAGATTAATGAAAAGACCCCATCTTTGTTGAGCATCTCACCACTATTTGCAGAGACTATCTGATCTGAGTGGTTGTCATCTTGGTAGTATATGACAGTATTTTTGAACTTACCTTCATTCTCATCGGTGATATATATGTAGTATCTACCAAATTTCTGTCCAAACTCCTCTGGTATGATATTGAATGTCATCTCTGCCTTTTTGCTATCTTTGAACGCATTGTAGAGCTGATTTGTCTGTGGCATAGTGGCAAATGATATGATGAAGAGCAGTATAGAGAATAGTGTAGCTACAAAGATGAGGGGATACATCACCTTTCTAGCAGGCACTCCAAGTGCAAAGAGTGCCACTAATTCATTGTCAGTAGATAGTCTCTGTAGAGTAGTAGCTACACTAGCTATAAATGAGATAGGTATAGTATGAAATAGTATAGTGGGTATAGAGTATGCAAAGAGCTGTATCAACTCAGAAAATGTTATCTGTATCTTGGCAGTCAATATAGATATTTTGACTAGATATACCAGAGATATGATGAAAAAAAATGGCAAAAATAGAGTCAAGAATGTCTTGGTAAAGTTGCTAGATAGATAACTTCTGATGCTAACCATACATAATCCAGTTGAGTAGTGCGATAGATTGGGCATCAAATAGATAGGTTATGAGAGTAGCCAATGCCAAAAATGGTACAAAAGGTACCATAGTATCTCTGGCTGTCAACGATGGTACGATAGCGAGTATAGCAGATAGAAATAGTGCTACGAAAAAATTGGGAAATCCCAATAGTGCAGCCATAGTACCTGCTACTATAACATCTGCACTACCCATAGCCTCTTTTTTTGCTATGAAGCTAGAGAGTAGTCCTATTAGATAGAGAGCAAGTGCTGCCATAGCAGCATGTATAGCCCCCTCTATGTACTCTGGTTGGATTAGTGCCATCACAAGTGCAAATAGATTGACAGAGTCAGGAACGGCAAAATATTTGAAATCTATCATAGATAGAGCCAATAGAGCTAAAAAAGATGCAAATACAAATGGAAGATACCATACTAATCCTAATTTCAGATATAGCACTACAAAGAGTAGACCAGATATCAACTCTATCATAGGGTACTGTTTGGATATAGGCTCTTTACAAAAGGCACACTTGCCACCCAAAGCTATCCATGAGAAGATTGGTATGTTGTGATACCACTTTAGTGGTGTTTTGCAACTCTGACAGTGAGAGGATGGAAATGCTATACTCTCTCCTAACGGTACACGATATATCACTACATTCAGAAAAGAGCCTACTACTGCTCCAAATATAAATACTACTGCTACTATAAAAAGCTGTTCCACTACTATATCCCTCCAAATCGTCTGTTGCGATGTTGATAATCCTCTATGATTTTCTCTAGCTCATCTGTGGTAAAATCTGGCCATAGCGTATCGGTAAACGCCATCTCACTATAGCTTAGTTGCCACAATAGATAGTTTGACAATCTCTGCTCTCCACTTGTACGGATGAGTAGATCTATATCGGTATATGGTGTATCTAGTGCTTGAGATATGCTCTCTTGAGTCACCACTCCACCTCTATCCAATACCCTGTTGACCGCTCTTGTGATCTCATCTCTACCACCATAGTTTAGAGCTAAAACCTGTGTCAGTTTGGTATTGTTTGCAGTCTCTTCTTGAGTCTTTTGGATTGTTGCTTGTAGTTTTTTTGAAAACTTCTCTATGTCGCCTATGGCTACAAAACGGATATTCTCTCTCTGATATGTCTCCAATTCATTCTTGAGATATCTCTCTAGTAGTTTCATCAAAAACTCCACTTCTAGCTTGGGTCGTTTCCAGTTTTCGGTACTGAATGCGTAGTGTGTCACACTCTCTATGGTTGGGTGGTTTGCACAGTAGGTAGTGATATCTCTCACCACCTCTGCACCAGCTTCATGTCCTTTGGTTCGATTGAGACCATTTAGCTCTGCCCAACGACCATTGCCATCCATAATGATAGCTAAATGTTTCAATATATTTCTACTCATTGCAAAGAGCCTTTGCTTCATCTATTATCTTTTGAGATAGTGATAGTTTATCCATCTTGCCTAGTGGTTTTTCGTCATCTCTCGTGATAAATAGTATCTCATTCTCATCACCACCAAAGCTACTGCTATCTGTAAGGTGATTATAGCATACCGCATCTACACCCTTGCTATCTAGTAATCCTTTGGCATTAGCCACACCACTGCTACTATCCATCTCTGCTTTGAATGCTACTGTAGTGATACCATCTTTGGATATAGTGCTTAATATATCTTCTGTTTGTGTCAACTCCAAAGACCACTCATTACCTATAGTTGACTTTTTGAGTTTGCCATTTTGAGGATATTTGACCCTATAATCCGATACTGCTGCCACCATAAAGAGGTATGGTCTCTTCTGTATAATGTGCATAGATTCACTACTATTCATAGTGGCTCTACTCATTTTGCCTTTTTTGGCTACTCTGATAGCGTCTACTGTATACTCTAGCATCTCCTTGGCACTTGATACATCTATAGTGTAGAGATCAGATGGCAAATCATCACTGCCATTTGTAGTGATATAGCAGACATCTGCACCTCTGCTATATAGTGCTAATGCCAATGCTCTAGCCATCTTTCCACTAGAGAAGTTGGATATATACCTTACTTCATCTATCTTCTCTTTCGTTCCACCACCTGTGATGACTATGCGACGATCTTTCCAAAATGGGTCTGTTAACAGCCCTTGAGCTGTCTTGTAGTAGATATCTATAGGTTCTGCCAATGCTCCACTCCCTACATCCCCACAAGCCAACTCTTTCTTTTGTGGCTCTACTATGACATAGTCATTGACTGCCAACATCTTGAGACTACCTACAGTGTAGTGATTTTGTAACATTTGTGTATTTGCGGCAGGTGCGATCACCATTTTGCCACCAAATGCCAATGCACTCTCTAGTAGGATATTGTCTGCTATTCCTTTGCTGAGCTTATTGATACTGTTTGCTGTGATAGGTGCTATCACAAATATATCACACTTTTTACCTATCTCTATGTGGTTTAGATCGCTACTCCAACTCTCGCTATCTCGGGTAAGTACGCTGTTTCTAGTGAGTGCCTCAAATGTCAATGCAGAGACAAACCTCTGAGCACTTGGTGTCATCACTACATGTACGCAAGCACCAGACTTTACAAATAGTCTCGCTAAATCACAAGCCTTGTAGGCAGATATGCTACCTGTCACACCTAGTAGTATGCTCTTGCCACTCAAATCAAACTGCATATAGACTCCTAATCATTATCTATTTTCCAAAAAACTTATAAAAGAAGCCCGACACTCTCTTGAGTGGCACTCTCGAGATAGCCAACTCACCTTTGGCTATATCTTTGGCTACTGTCGTACCTGCTGCTATGAGTACATCGTCTGCTATATCTACAGGTGCTACTAGTTGACTATCACTACCTACAAAGACATTTTTGCCTATAGTTGTCTGGTATTTCGCTTTGCCATCATAGTTGCAAGTAATTACACCTGCACCTATATTGCTACCCTCGTCTATAGTGGCATCACCTAGATATGATAAGTGTCCAGCTTTTACACCTCTGAGTGTAGATTTCTTCACCTCCACAAAGTTGCCTATATGCGTATCTGCTATATCACTAGATGGGCGTATCCGTGCCATAGGTCCTATGTCGCTATCTCTTATGATAGCATCTTCTACTACAGAGTTGGATTTGATGTGTGAATTGATGATATGTGAATGACCCAATATAGATACACCACTCTCTAGTGTAGATTCACCCTCAAATTTGGCTCTGCTGTCTATATATATAGTCTCAGGGAGTCTCATTGTGACACCAGCCATCATAAGTGACTCTTTTATTCGTCTCTGCATTATCTCTTCTGCTTTTGCCAAGTCGAGCTTGGAGTTGACACCTTTAAACTCCTCCTCTTTAACAAAGATGGGTTTTATAATCTTACCGTCATCTACTGCCATTTTGATGATATCCGTGAGATAATACTCCGATTGTGCATTATTGTTGTCGAGAGCAGGTATGTATCTATCTAGCATCTCTCTCTTGACGAGGTATATGCCAGCATTTACTGTAGCTATATCTAATTGCTTGGGGCTACAATCTTTCTGCTCTACTATCTCTAGCACTCTGGAGTCCTCTATCACTACTCTGCCATATCCTGTAGGGTTATCCATCTCTATGACACTCATATGTATATCCCCATCACCCTCTATGAGTGACTCTAATGATTTTGGTGTAATGAGAGGCATATCCCCATTGAGTATCAATACCCTATCACCATCAAACGATACTCCCTTCATAGCACCACCTGTACCAGGATATAGCTCTGCATCTTGTTTGTGAAATTTTATATCTTGATAGCTCTCCAAGATAGCACTCTTTACCCTATCATACTGGTGAGATAGTACTACAGTAATATCATCTGTAATCTCTTTGGATACATCTATGGCATGAAACAACATGGCTTTACCAGATATTTCATGAAGTACTTTAGGTTTGGTAGATTTCATACGAGTACCTTGACCAGCAGCTAGTATCACGATAGATATAGACATTTTTACACCTTAAAATAGATTTGTCGTATTATATCCAATTGAGGTTAAAGCAAAATCAAGATTTATCCAAAATTGGAGATTGGGGAATTGCTATTTAATATAAATTAATGATTATGTTTATCGAAAATATAATTATTACTGATAAACATTCTATTTGTGAGATTTGAATAGCTCTAAATCCCTACTACAAGGGCTTTTGTTTGCTATTTAAAATATTTTTATGTTATACTATTTGAGTAAAATATATTTTAAGGAATGAATATGACAAAAGCAGAATTTGTTGAATTAGTGCAAGAGCTAGGAGAGTATGACAAGAAAGCAGATGCAGAGAGAGCAGTAAAAGCATTCACTTCCGCAGTAACAGCCGCACTTGTGAAAAAGAAAAGTGTATCGTTGGTAGGCTTTGGTACATTCTCTACAGTTGAAGTAGCAGAGAAGAGTGGTAAGATACCTGGAACAGAAAAGACATACACAAAACCAGCACACACTGCACCTAAGTTCAAAATAGGTAAAACACTCAAAGATGCTGTGGCTCAGGCATAATCTTAGATTAGCATTCATCTTCTCTTTAAGAAGATGAATTTTTACTACTATAAATTATATATTTATACCGATAACAACTTACTATAAACTTCATCAAGTATACTATCCACAATAATACTATTTTAAGGATTTTAATGGAACTTCGTCACATGATTGGTTTGGGTGTAGCTGGTAACTTTGCACACCATTTAGAGCAAGCGGGAGAGATGAAAGATTTTGAAAATGTCATTACCAAGGAGGCACATGCCCCAAAAGGGATATTTCCCTTTTACCTGCCAGAGAGTAGTTGTTTCTTAGGTATATACTCTATAGGCAAAGGATTGTTGGAGCTTCCAAGCTATGAAGCCAATGCACAAGTGGAGCCAGAGATTGTGATTAAGTTTGCCATAGAGTATGATGCAGACTACAAAGTGGTCGCATTGGAAGCAAAATCCTTTAGTGCATTTAATGACTGCACTATCAGAAAAGATGGTGCCAAAAAGATATCAGAGAAGAAGAGTTGGTCTAGCCAATCTAAGGGTATAGGCGACAAGTGGATAGATATAGATAAGTTTTCAAAGGGTGGCATAATGGATCACTATCATCTATGTTCGTTTCTCAGACGGGATGGCAAGCTATATGAGTATGGTGTAGATGCTCCGCTTCTTGGATATAGTTACTTCTACGAGACTTTAAGTGATTGGCTCATAGAGAAGATAAATACCCAAAAAGATTTCGGTCCACTAGAGAATATATATAAACATCTTGAGGCTTGTCAATACCCTACAGAGGCTCTCATAGCCATAGGTGCTACAGCATATGCAGATTTTGGTGAAAAAAACTATATAAAAAGTGGTGATGAGATATTTGTCGTCACTTATGACGCTAGATATAGCAGAGGTGACTTAATAGAGTCGGAGGATAAGGTTATATTGAAACAGAGGGTTTTGTGATGAGACAAATTTTACTATCTATCGCTATATTACTTCTATTGGTAGGGTGTGATCAGGGTGATACAAAAACAGTCAATATTTTTGATCCATATCACAAGATGACATCAAACTCTCTCTCATCAGACAACAAGATCAGAAAGAGCAGAGAAGATAGGGCAGCAGAGAGGGATAGGGCTATAGAGTTGGCAAAGCTAAAGAGTGAAGAGAATCTAAAGTTGGCTCAGATAGAGGCAAAAACCAAAGAGAAAGTCAAGCAGATAGAGGCAGAAGCTACAAAACTAAAAGTTATGAGTGAAAAAGAGGTAAATTTAGAGAATCAAAAGATTCAAAAAGCTATAGCATTTCTCAGAGAGAAGACTACACTAGATACTAAAGATAGAGATGTCTATATAAATCAGATCACAATCATAGCTGCAATCTCTATGTTGATCTTGATACTACTTGTATACTATATCATACAGCATAAAAAGAGGGCATTAGAGTTAAAAATCCAAGAGGAGAAGCTCAAGCATGAAGCATACATGCAGGCATCCGCACACCAACATGAGAAGATCACTAGGGTATTGGAGATTATAGCAGACAAAGATACCGATGAGTATATAAAGAGCGAACTTATCACCATCATAAAAGAGCAACCACAAGAGCAGCCACTCATATCATATACTCCTGATGAGTCCAATGAGATTGGCGAAGAGACAAAAGATGATGACTCCATAGATATAGAGGAGGCACCTTCTATTGATGTGAATAGTTCAGATGATACTAAAGAGTCGGATGATAGCAGTAGAGATGCAAAGTCAGGTAGTGATGAGACTAGATAAATATTTGGTAGATGAGGGTTATTTTGAAAGTAGAAACCGTGCATTAGAAGCGATAAAGAGTGGTAGTGTCACAGTAGATAAAAAAAGAGTCAAGCCATCTACAAGAGTAGACCACAACTCACACATAGAGATAGCAGATGAGAAGTTTTTTGTGAGTAGAGCTGGTAGAAAATTAGATAATTTTTTAGCAGAATATACCATGGAGCTAAATGATAAAAAAGCATTAGATATAGGGTCATCTACGGGGGGATTTGCACAGATACTACTAGAGAGAGGCGTATCGTCACTCACTTGTGTAGATGTAGGAAGCGATCAGCTACACTTCTCACTTAGAGAAGATAGTAGAGTATCACTATATGAGGGTCAAGATATTAGAGATTTTGAAGTGAAAGAGGAGTTTGAAGTTATCACTTGCGATATCTCATTTATATCTATACTGCAAGTGATAGATGATATAGATAGATTTACAAAAGCTAGTAGCGATATCATTATACTCTATAAGCCACAATTTGAGGTGGGAAGAGATATTAGACGAGATAGTAGAGGGGTTGTGCAAGATTTGGATGCTATCGATAAAAAGAGGAGAGAGTTTGAGGCAAAAGCCAGACTACTAGATTGGCAATTAAAGTATCAATCACCATCGAAGATTAGAGGCAAAGAGGGTAATCAAGAGTATCTGTACCATTTTCAAAAAAGTAAATAGTCACTCATAATATGATAATATGTCACGATAATTATAAACTCAAAAATATACATTAGAGATAAAAGGTAGATGTTGAGCAGTTTTAACAATATAGAGTCGATAACTATAGGTTCATTTGATGGTATACACTTGGCACATAAAAGATTGATAGATCAAGCTGATATGGTGGTGGTGATAGAGAGAGGTTGTGGTTATCTCACTGCTGGCTATAGAAGAACGCTCTATACAGATAAGCCTTGTGCATTTTATCTATTTGAGCATATAAGGTCACTCTCTCCTATAGAGTTCATATCACAGCTCCAAAATGACTTCCCAAATCTACAAAAGATAGTTGTAGGTTATGATTTTCATTTTGGAGCAAAAAAAGCTGGTAGTGCCAATATGCTAAGAGAGATTTTTGATGGTGAAGTAGTGATAGTAGATGAGGTGATGTCTGACAATATATCGGTACACTCAAAAACTATAAAAAGATATCTTCAAAGTGGAGATATAGAGATAGCAAATAGACTGCTAGATAGAAGTTACACTATAGATGGTAGAGTGATTAGAGGTCAAGGATTAGGCAAAAGCGAACTACTTCCGACACTCAATCTCTCTATATCAAACTATCTGCTTCCGCTTGATGGTGTCTATGCTACTAGAAGTATGGTATCCAAAGAGTGGTTTGATTCGGTTACATTTTTGGGACATAGAGAGAGTACAGATGGCACATATGCAGTAGAGACACATATTATAGATAGGGATATAGGCATCGTTATATCGGAAAATGTATCTATAAAATTTATATCTTATATTAGAGAAAATCGAAAATTTGAAAAGTTATCACTACTTAAAGATGCTATTTTATCAGATATCGAAAAAGCCAGAGAGATATTAGATGCAAAAAGATAATCTGTTTGCCAAGCCTATATCTAAAAAATTTGAGTTTGATGAGTCTGTAGCTAGCGTATTTGATGATATGTTGAGTCGCTCTGTACCATTCTATAGTGATGTGCAGAGGCTCATCATATCACTTATATTGTCAAATGAACGAGATGGCATAAAGGTGTTAGATTTGGGATCATCAACGGCTAAGTTTTTACTAGATCTGCATAGTAAAATGAGTAGAGATATGAGACTCAAGGGGATAGACAACTCTCAAGCTATGCTCAATCGTGCTAGGCAGAAAGCTCATGCTTTTGGTGCTGATATTGAGCTAGAGTATGGCGATATGCTAAAGTACAACTACCAAGATGAAGATATAGTGGTAGCCAACTACACTCTACAGTTTATCCGTCCTATAGATCGTATATCTCTTATAGGTAGGATATATGATGGATTAAATGACCAAGGTCTCTTCATATTTTCTGAGAAGATAGTATTTGCAGATAAGAAACTAGATAAAGAGATGATAGATATATACTATGAGTATAAGAAGAGGCAAGGGTATAGTGAGTATGAGATAGCTCAAAAGAGAGAAGCATTGGAGAATGTACTTATACCCTTTACTATAGATGAAAATATAAAGATGTGCAAAGATAGTGGATTTGAATCTGTAGAGACTATATTTCAATGGGCAAATTTTGTAACATTTGTTGCAAAGAAGAGAGTATAAAAACTACCAAGAAGTGGTTGCTAAGGGGAATCAATACCCTCACATTATCCAAGAGCTACTCTCAAGATATCTATCTTGATGTTAGCCCCTCCTCTATTTTTAGATACCCAAAGCTCTATCTATTTTGGATTGGTCAAATCCACATATCCATTGGGAGCCACCTATGAGAACGGCAGGGACTCCTCTACAGCCATGAGCTTCGCAATCTTTTGCTGCTCTCTTGTCTTTGGTGATATCTATAGCTTTGAATTTGATCTCTTTTTGTCTGAAGTAGTTTTTGGCTCTTGTACACCATACGCAAGATGGACTAGTGAACAAAACTACAGATTTTTGTCTCTTTTTTGTCTCCATATTTATCTCCTTTTGTATAGTATCGTTTATGAGTCGGGATTATAGCATAATTTGGGTTTACACAATCCCAAATTGTCAAATAGAGTCTGCAAGATTTAGGATAATTTAATTGTCAACTGATCTAATGGTGGGTGGGAGTCAGAGCGAACCACCATTAGGGTATTTAAGAGTGACTACTCTACAATATGCCCTACAAATTTTGACATATTATCCAAGATAAGCCCACCTTTTCTGAAGCCTATCGCAGATGACTCATAGACATAAAATAGACCTGCTTGATAGCTATCTCCATTTTGATCTGTAGGTAGTTGAGTATAGGCTTGATATACCATTTTGTGGCTATCATAGTCTCCATCTATCCTCTCTTTGGTCGAGCCATCAGCATTGAGTATAGATACACTCTCACCCTCTCTACCAAATATAGGTTTTGCTACCTGTTTTTGATTTGGTAGTGGATCAAATGATGTCTCCAAAAGCAGAGGATGATTTGGGTAGAGATCCCATAGTATCTTTAGTATCCCTTTGCTTTGGAACATCAAAGTATATGCTGGGTTAAATATGATTGCTTTTTGATTGGCTATAATGCCTCTGAGTATCATAGCCAAATCTGACTCTTCTAAGGCTATATCTTCCCATGGTATGAGCTTGAACCATAGCTCATAATTTTCACCTTCATATACTATACCATTATCTTCACTAAACTCTATCTCATCAATGTATGCAAACTCTGTATCGTAACCTGCCTCTTGGGCTATATGTTGTAGAAGTTTTACTGTGTTTTCCTCCTCTTCATTGCCTTTGATAGATGTAAAGAGAAATTTCCATCCTTCATAGAGCTCTTCAAAGTTTTCTACACTCTCTTCTAATGTCACAAGTCGCTGAAAGTTCTCTATCAGTGACTCATAGAGTCCATTAAATTGACTCTCTTCATCTAGATTGTTTTGCTTCAGCATAGCCCACTGTATGATAGCTGTCTCAAAGAGTGCAGTTGGTGTATCTGCATTGAACTCTATCAGTTTGATAGGTTGACCATCTATACCACCTGCTAAGTCAAATCTACCATATAGATGCCAATGCACATCATTTTCCCAAGACTCCTTGATAGTCTCTATGAGATTGAATGGTATACCTATGTCATGAAAAAGATTGTTTTCTACTACATATTCGCCAGCCTCTATAAACATATCATAGAGTTCGTTGCCAGCTTCATAATAACTCTCTGCTTCACTTTCGGATAGTACTACTAAGCTATCTGAGATATATGGTGTATCATCACTATCTGTGTGCCATACAAATCCCAATTTTTCAAGGTATTCAAGATCTAGAGGCTCTATCTGTTTGAGATTTATCATATCTTACCCACCAAACGAGCTTCGTCTGCTAGAGCTACTGCTTGATTTGCTTCCAAAAAATCCACTTCTGCCTGATTTGGCTCTAGAGCGAGATGACTTACTGAAACTCTTTTTACTCTTTGAGTATGTTGATGGAGATTTGTAACTTGCTTTTCTATTGTTTTGGTAGTTTTGGTTACCAAATAGTTTGCTACCTATCCATGAGCCTATCATAGCACCTGCAACACTTGCTAGTATCGTCTCACCTAGACCCATACCTCCAGATGATACTTGTGCATCTTGTGGTTTTGTGAGGTTTGATGTGCCATTATCTATCTTGGCATTCTCCTCTTTCATAAGGGCATCTAGCTCCTCCTTGGTCAATACCTTTTCGCTACCGTCCAATTTTTTCAATACTATTCTAGTCTCTTCTGCGGGAAATTCATCTTTGATTTTGTATTTGCCAGCAGATACCTCTTCTATGATGACAAATGCACCTTTTGCTTGTGGCTGTGCCTCTTGCATATTTTCGTCAGCTTTTTGTTGACATCCAGTGACTCCTGTAATAAGTAGTGCACCTATGCCACCTACTGCAGCATAATCGGATAATTTTTTAAGATATTTCATTATGTTCCTTAGTGATTGATAGTCTGTCCAATATAGAGTATGTTATATTGGACGCTTCAATATTTTTTTATGAAGCTAATAATATTAAAATAATGTTTAATAGTGATTGAAAATTAGTAAGAGATGGAGGGGAGGAGAGAGGGGGAAGTCTCTAATCCATCTGCTTTCTAAGGAATGTTGGGACATCCAGTATATCTGTCTGACCATCATAGTTTTCACCGCCAACAACTTTTTTGATTACCCTTGGAGGCATTGTATTTATAGTCGTTTTCTCTGATTGACTATTTAGTAGTGTACTTTTGCTCTCATTGGCAGGAGATACAGGCTTTTTGACCTCTCCTGAAGACTCAAAACCAGTAGCTATTATAGTGATTTTGACCTCTTCTATATCCAAATTTGAGTTTGTAGTTGTACCAAAGATGACATTTGCATCTTCATGCGCATTATCTTCTACTATACTCATAGCTTGAGATATCTCAAGTATAGGATAGTCAGGATGGATATCGAAGTGTACCAATACACCCATAGCACCATCTATAGAGATATTGTCTAGTAGAGGTGACTCTATAGCTGCCTTGGCAGCATCATACGCTGCATTTGTTCCGCTACTATATCCTACACCCATAAGAGCTAGACCTTTATGGCTCATAATTGTTTTGACATCTGCAAAGTCAAGATTGATATCATTTTCACCATGTGATAGTATCACATTTGATATACCGCTAACCGCTTGAGATAATATATCATCTACAAGTTTGAAGCTCTCTTTGATACCAAGATTTTTTTCTACTACTGCCAATAGTTTCTCATTTGGCACCACAATGATACAGTCACTCTCTTCTTTGAGTTCTGCTAGACCCTCTTTGGCTAACTTGCTTCTCTTTTTGCCTTCAAACTTGAATGGACTTGTGACTATAGATACTGTCAATGCACCTATCTCTTTAGCTGCTTGAGCTATAATAGGTGCTGCTCCTGTACCTGTACCACCACCTAGACCAGCTGAGATAAATACTATATCTGAACCCTCAAGCATTGATTTGATCTCTTCAAAGCTCTCTAGTGCTGCTTCTCTACCTTTTTCAGGTATCATCCCTGCACCAAGTCCTCTAGTCGCATTGATACCTAGCTGCATCTTTAATGGAGCTAGAGATGTGTGTAGTGCTTGAGCATCTGTATTTGCTACAATCATGTCGATGTTGTGGACACCTTCGCTTATCATGTGGTTGATCATGTTTCCACCACCACCACCTACGCCTATAGCTTTAATCTTTGCACCGTTAGATACACTCGTTGTCTCTATCACTTCTATTTCGAAATAGTCTTCCATTTTACTCCCCTCCCTTATTTAAAATAACTGTCTTGCCCAGTTAGCAACTTTTTTGATAACATTACCTTGTTCTGTTGGATCTTCAGGTAATCTCTCAAATACAAAAGCATCTTCATTTTCTCTCATCCTAGATGCTTCTCTCATCCTTGTCTCTTCTCTTTGTCTAATTTTTGTTGCTTTTATAGTCTCCCCTAACTCGATATCTCCTAAGTCTATCTTTGGTTCACTCTTTGTCTTTATCTTTTTAGGTGTACTCTTTGTCTTTTTCTCGATGGGATTTTCAAATACCATCTCACTCTTATCCTCTACTAAAGATCGTTTACTATGTAGAAGATTGCCTTTTATATCTATCTCATACTCTGTGAACTTACCAGATTTGTATAGTAGTAACCCTATAACTGTAGAGTATGATGGGTCTCTTAGTTCATCAAAGAAGCCACTCACATCTCTCTCGTTTGGTTGTGCTATTCTCACAGGTAACCCCTCAAACACAACTTGAGCTAATTCACGAATGCCTTTGAGTTTAGTCATACCACCAGTCAAGATAAGCCCTGAGCCTATCTGTTCACGAAGCAGACTTTTGTTGAGTGATTTAGATAGTAGATGTAGGGTCTCCTCAACTCTGGCATGAATGACAGCATATACTATCTCTAGTGATACCTCATTCATATCTTTATCGTCACCTATCATAGGTAGCTCTATGATATCATTACTACTTTCACTCAGGTCTCCATAGGTCAATTTCACACTTTCTGCTATCTGAAGAGGTGTGTGAAGAGCCATAGAGAGATCATTTGTGATATGATTGGATCCTACATTCAAAAAATCATTGTATCTGACAGAGTTCCCTGTATGTATGATCAAATTACTAGTTTGACCACCCATATCGACCACTACAACACCTAGCTCCTTCTCGTCATCATTCATGGTAGCTATAGCTGACGCATATCCATTCAAAACAACACTATCTATCTCTACACCTGCTGATCTTACAGCTTTTTTAAGATTGCTTAGGCTTGATTTTTGAGTCATTATGATATTGACATCAACCTCCATACGGCTTGCATTCATACCATATGGATCTTCTATAAAATCTTGGTCATCTACCCTAAAATTGTATGGCAATACATGGATGACATCATACTCTGATGGTATATTTGCATTATACTGTGCTGTATGTATGACTCTCTCTATCTCTTTGAGTGAGATATCTTTGTGAGGTATATTTACTATACCTGATGAGTTGAGACTCTTAGCATATGTATTTGAGATAGAGATTGTAGCATTTGATATGTCGCTACCCGCTATTCTCTTGGCATCATTGATTGCTTTTTTGATAGATTTTGATGCCAATTCGATATTTGTGATGATACCTTTTTTGACACCTTGAGATTTGGATATACCATGTCCTATAATCTTAATCTTACCAATGCTATCTATTTCAGATATAATGGCACAATTTTTTGTAGAACCGATATCTATCGCTAAAATTGTTTTACTCAACTCATATTCCTTCTACAAATTTTTCCGTTTTGTATTTACTATCCAAATTTTTGATTAGATTGGATTGCAAATCCTGTTTTTTTATCTGGCTGACGCTACTTTCGACATACTGTTTGACAACATTATCATCCAAAACCATCTTTTGCTCCAAGATATTGTAAACAACAATTTTTCTATTAATTGATATGATACCATTTTCTTTCTGAGAAGTAAATAACTTTTGTAAAAATTGTGATGATTCTCCTCTATTTAGTGGGTTCAAATTATCTTTAGAATTTAAAGATAGGAAATTTGATATGGTTGGATTGCTATTATTTAAGTCATTTAGGGAGTTTTCAGCTATTTTTTTCATCTCTTCTTCAATCAAACTCTCTTCATATTCTTTAATAACAAACTGTTTAGCTTCGTCAAAATTCATCTCTTTTGGTTCGATTATCTTCACAATTTTTATAATAGCATATCTATTTTTAATCGCTTTTGGTTTCAAAACTGAGTTGACATCTTTTGATAAGATACTCTTCCATGCTTCGTCAGATAGAGTCTTATCGTTGATATCTAGAGTGAGAGCTTCATCTTTTTGAATCTTTCCTTTTTTGAACTCTATATATTTTATTTGAGCTGGTTTTTTTGATTTTTTCATCTTTAGATCATTTGTCACTTGATCTTTTGCGTCATCTATAGATAGTTGTCTGCCATCATTATCTATGTAGTTGAAGCTATTTAGTTTGTAAAATTCTGATATCTCTGCCTCTGTGACATTGACATCGCTACTACTCCATACTATATCCAATTGATACTTCTTTGGAACTAGGTATGAACTCTTATGCTTCTCCCAGTACTCTTTGAGTTTTGTATCATCTATGGTCACATTGATATCGCTTGGAGCTATCACTTTATAAGCTATCTTGTCGGAGACACCCATGGCTGCTCTTATCACCTCTTTTTCAAAATCAAACCCTTTACTATCCAATAGTGTTAGAAGTTTTTGCACTACAGTCTCATCGTGAATTACAGCTTCAAATGTCTTTGGTTTTAGTCGTTGACTCTTTAGATAATTTTTATATATACTATCGTCGAATTTACCATTTGTCTGAAATGATGGTATTTTGTACAGCTCTTGTAGTACCTCTTCGTCAGATACTACTATACCAAACTCATTTGCCAAATTAAGCAGTAGAGCTTGTGCAGCCAATGATGAAAATGTCTGCTGTATGATACCCATCTCTTTAGCTCTCTTCTCATCTAGCTTGCCTTGAAGCATCTGATTGTATCTTTGGTATGTACTATTGTATGCCATATCAAACTTCTCTTGGGTTATCTCTACATCTCCTACTTTTGCTATGGCTCCTGCTTTTGAACCATACTGGTAGCTACCCCATCCTACAAATCCTGCACCTATAAATGCAATAGTTGCTATCCATATGGTTACTATTAGATATTTATTGTGTTTTTGCATCCAGCTTATCATTATTTTCTACCTTATTTAGGGTATTTAGTGTACCCTATTGTTAAAATTTTCAATATTTTAGTCAACTTGTGGTTAAAGATGGTTGATTATAGGGAGAGTAACGATGAACAGTAAGATAATTGATGAAGATTTGCGATATATTTGGCACCCTTGTACTCAAATGAAAGATCATGAGACCCTACCGTTGATACCTATTAGTCATGGAGAGGGCGTATATCTATATGATTTTGATGGCAATAGATATATCGATGCTATCAGTAGTTGGTGGGTCAATATCTTTGGACATGCCAATCCGAAGATAGGGGATAGAGTCAAGGAGCAACTAGATAGACTAGAGCATGTAATATTGGCAGGTTTTACACACGAGCCAGCAATATCTTTGGCAAAAAAGGTCGTAGATATTACGCCTCAAGGATTAAATAAGATATTTTTTGCAGATAATGGCTCTAGTGCTATAGAGGTAGCCCTAAAGATGAGTTATCACTACCATAGAAATATGGGTGAAGATCGTTCACTCTTTTTGTCTCTAACAAATAGTTATCATGGAGAGACATTGGGTGCTTTGAGTGTAGGTGATGTGGCTCTATACAAAGAGACATACGCTCCTCTACTTATATCTTGCATACAGACACCTGTACCAAAAGATCAAACTATAGAGAGTGCAAATGAGGCTCTTGATGAGTTGTCTCTGCTGTTGGATGAGAGAGGTAGTGAGATATCTGCATTTATAGTGGAGCCTCTTATCCAAGGGGCTGGTGGTATGCATATGTATCATCCAGAGTATCTAAAGGGTGCTAGAGAGTTGACTCAAAAGCACAATATCCATCTCATAGCAGATGAGATAATGACTGGCTTTGGAAGGACAGGCACTATGTTTGGTTGCGATCAAGCAGATATTACCCCTGATATGATGTGTCTATCCAAAGGTTTGACCGGAGGATACTTGCCACTATCCTTGGTGGTGACTACGGATGAGATATATAGTGCATTTTATTGTGACTATGCGGAGCAGAAAGCATTTTTGCACTCACACAGCTATACAGGGAACCCTCTAGCTTGTAGTGCGGCATTGGCTACATTGGATATATTTGAGTCAGAAGATATTATAGGTGACAATCGAAAAAAGAGTGACTATATACTAAGCAAGTTGGAAGATTTTCAAAAACTATCCAATGTGGGGGAGGTGAGACAGTGTGGAATGGTGGCAGCTGTAGAGTTGCAAGGTTATCTACCAGAGGAGCGGATAGGGCTAAAGGTATATCAATATGGATTAGATCATGGTGTACTATTGCGTCCTTTGGGTAACACTATATACTTTATGCCACCATATACCATAACTTATGATGAGATAGATATCATGATGGGTGTTGCTTTTGATGGTATAAAAGATCTCATTGGGTAGTAAAGTCTTTTTTGCTATATATGACTAATTGCGGTCTATTGTAGTACCCCATATGTGCAAAATCTATATGGAGTCTACTCCCATTGGTGGGCTTGTATCTCTTCTGCTTGAAGTAGACTCTATACTTTTTACCATCTATATATAGGTAATTGTCCCTATATGTAGCTGTGATGTTGACAAATATCTGATTTTGCAAATAGTCATCATCCATATTTAGTCTATCTGGCAAGAGGTAGTAGTCGTCTATAGCCACTCTCTCTACTCTCTTGATAGATAGTGTATCGATAATCTCCTTGAGTCCATTGTAGGTAGATATCTTATCGACTACGATATCGTATCTTTCACCCTCTTTGAGTCCTCTAGCTACTCCATATAGATATATAGCCATACCATCTTTGGACTCTTTGATGACACCATTGTCACCCCTCTTGAGTATGAGGCTACACCCTTTGAGTTTTATGGGAGTGCTTAACTTATCTACGCTATATAGATACTCTATATTTTTGACAATAGGCTCTTTGATGCTCTCTCTCTTGTATGGCTGGGTCGTAAATCTTGCATATATTGGCAGATGGTCTGAGTAGCCTTTTCCTAAGTGTTTGTGGTGTTTGAACCTCCATGCATTTATCCACCCCTCCTTTGTCAAGAGAAACTTGGGTCGAAAGATAGCAAATGAGTTGTCCAGATACTCTATACCCTTACCATCAAAAAGAGTATAGGGTAACAATATATGATCTATAGCCCCCTTCTTGCCATAGTAGCTATGACTCCATCTCTTGTATGGTGGATACTCAAGCCATAGATTGTAGTGGCTACCTTTTCTCATGGTGGCTATATGGTTTTTCTCTATAAGTTTGCCATTTCGTATAGTCTTGAGTATGTGATTTATACCTGTAGTGCCGTTGGTGTCATTGAGTTTTGGATTGATGACCCTATACTCATCGTAGTGGCTATTCATATCTCCTACTATGATATACTCTCTGCCTAAAGGGAGTCTATCTATCCTCTTTCGTAGAGCTTTGGCATATTGTACCCTTCTGCTCTCTCTACCACCTCTTGATTTTGACTTCCAATGGTTGACAAATATTGTAAGATTGTGACTATCTATCTTGACTATACACTCCAATATGTTACGATCGTATGGTGAGTAGCCTACACGAATCTCTCTCTCTTTTATGATAGGATATCGTGATAGTAGTGCTACATGTATAGGGCTTTTTGTCTTCTCTCTAGTGATAGATGAGTATCTGTATGGACATCCTACTCTCTTGAGTCTCTTTTGAAGTCTCTGGAGTATAGATGGATTCTCTATCTCTTGAAGTGCTATGATATCTGCATCTAGTTCACATATCACCTCTGCTGTATGGTTGAGTTTGATCTCCACCATTTTAGGTGTCCAGTTGTGAGTATATGGTATATAGTCATCATACTCTCCACCATCTTTATGCTCATCAAATAGATTCTCTACATTATATGTAGCGACACTAAATTCAGATGCTTGAAGCCATACGAGAGAGATAAGCAGTAGAACTAGTCTGTATTTCACTACCTAAAGATTTTACCCAACATATTCATAGCTCCATCCATACCACCTACACTATCTAGCATTTGCGAAACTATAGACTCCTCTCCTTTGGTTGCATTATCTATGAGATGTGGTAGTGTATCTGCTATGGCACTCTTGGCACTCTCCTCACTAACTCCCAATGAAGATGCAAACTCAGATATCTTATCTGACGAAAATAGATCAGAGATTTGATCTGCTGATATGGGACTATTTTCTCCCGAATCTAGCCAAGATGTCACAACATCTCCTAGTCCATTGCTGGAGAAATTGGAGACTAGAGAGCTTAGATCTATACCACCATTGCCATCACCTATGAGGTTGTTTAGTGCTGATGAGATAGTATCTCCATCTATCTCTGTCGTGCTATCATCGCTACTGTTTTGTATAAGTGAAGCTCCCATATTTAAAATATCTGAAAATTCCATATTTTTATCCCTTGTAATAGTTTTGAGTAAGTATATCATAAGAGTTTTTTAAAACTATAGAGTTTTGCAAGATATCAGATGATATAATAGACCTCTTACAAAACTTATATCGGAGACGATGGCTTTAGTCTCACTTTTGAGTTTTGCAAAATGTTCAATGGACTACCTGCAAAAAAGTCTATTGGTAAAATGACAAAAAGGATCAACTTGGCACTAAATTCTCATCTAATAAGAGAGCTTCAAAAAGTATCACTGTCTATGTTTAACAAAAACTTTTTTGGAGTCTATCATGGATCTATATCTGCAAGGATATCTATGCAGAGTTTCATCATCAACAGAGAGGAGACTATACTCAATGAAGTATCAGATGAGTCTCTCATAAAGCTTGATTGCCTCAAAAAAGATTATCGTTGGAAGTCAGCAAGTAGTGATGTGGAGATACATGAGCATATATATAGAGCTATATCTAGTGCCAAATATATCTCATATACCATGCCTCCATATGCTACAGCATTCTCTCTCAAACATGGCAAAGTAATCCCGCAAGACTACTTTGGCAAGAAGATTCTCAATGAGATAATAGTCTATGATCCTAGAAATTTGGATGATTGGCTAGAGAGAGCACCCTATGAGATACCACAATTTTTTAAAAAAAATGACTCTCAGATACTACTTATCAAAGGTTTTGGACTTGTCACATATGATAGAGATATCATAGAGATGGCAAAGAAGGTCGCTATAGTAGAAAATAGCTGTAGACTATTGGCACTTAGTGCCTCACTATAAAAGGATATCAACCATGTCATCAATCATAAAATATTTCAAAGAGATAGCCTCTATACCTCACTGTAGTCGAGATGCAGAGAGGCTCAAAGAGTTTTTGGTGCAATTTGCCAAAGATAGAGGGTATGAAGTGGCAGTAGATGAAGCTCAAAATATACTCATATCAAAAGGCTCACCCAATCTATGTCTACAAGCTCACTACGATATGGTATGCATGGGTGAAGCACCCAATTTAGATATATATATAGAAGATGGTCTGATGAGAGCTAGAGACTCATCACTAGGTGCAGATAATGGTATAGCTATAGCTATGATGATGGAGCTTATGGATAGTGGTAGTGAGCTAGAGTTTCTCATCACAGCAGATGAGGAGATAGGGCTTATAGGTGCAAGTGCTTTGTCGTTTGATTTGCACTCCACTATGATGCTAAACCTAGATAGTGAAGATGAAGCAGAGGTCTACATAGGTTGTGCTGGTGGAGTAGATATAGTGGCTTCAAAGCCATACGCTACTACATTTGACGATAGGGAGAGTTATGAGATATCTATCGATGGATTGGCAGGTGGTCACTCAGGTGTAGATATAGATAGAAATATACCAAACGCTATCAAACTTTTGGCTTCGTACATCAAAGAGAGGGAGTTGGAGATAGTATCTATAGAAGGTGGTGAGAGGCTCAACTCGATCCCATCGAGTGCCAAAGCTATAGTGAAAAGCACTACACCCCCCAAAGGAAACGATATAGTCAAAGTATGCAGAGTAGACTCTATAGATCCCATACTATATGGTGGTTCAGAGGTGATAGATCTACTCAAAGGATTTAGCCATGGCGTACAGGCTATGAATGAGATGTTTAAGATTCCTGAGATAAGCATCAATCTAGCCATAGTATCCACAGAAAATGGTATCGTTACCATAGAGACAAGTGCTAGAGCTATGTCTCCAGATGGATTGGCTCAGATATCCAATAAGACAGTAGAGTTCTTCAAATCATTTGGATATAGTGTAGAGTTGAGAGATAAATATCCATCATGGAGACCTGAAATCAATAGCTTTACAAAAGATGTAGAGAGGGCTATGATAGAGGTATTTGGAGAGAGTAAAATGGTAGCGATACATGCAGGTCTTGAGTGCGGTGTCATATCGCAGAAGTACCCATCTATCCTCTTGGCATCCATAGGTCCAACCATACGATACCCTCACTCCACTCGCGAAGAGGTAGACTTGGAGTCAGTAGAGAAGACATTTGAAGTGCTAAAGTTGATAATAACAAATTTGAAAAATTAACAGATTTGTGAGCTTTATATAATTTAGATATCTTTTTCTCTTATCATGTGAGATAAGGATATTTTGTTGTAATATTAATATAGTAAATAGAATAATAAGATCTGTTTGTAAATAGGGGATTTAAATGGCGGACAGTGAGAGATTCGAACTCTCGGTACAGTTACCCGTACGCATCCTTAGCAGGGATGTGGTTTCAGCCAGCTCACCCAACTGTCCTTTGATTGGAGTGGGATTATAATAAATATTAGTTTAAAATAACCTTAAATATGTATCAGAATAGTGATATTTCATCACAAAAGATAAAAATATTTGTTAAAATAATAAAAAAGAGACCTAATAGGAGAAAAAATGAAAAAATTTGCACCATTGATAATATTGGGTATATTTTTGGCTGGTATTGTTTGGATGATATTTGGTATGAAGAGTGCTATGGATATGGCTGACCATACAAAGGTCAAAAAGATAGAAGCTACATTGAAGTAGGGCAAAATGAAAAATCTTCTCATACTATCTCTGCTATTTTCCATCACATTTGCCACAGATTGGAGTAGAGAGATATCAGATATAACCAAAGATGCGACATCTCTATGGAGTAGAGCCACTTCAAGCAGTGCAGACAGAGACAAAAATGATACTGGGCAAGCAGTCTACTCTAAAAAGCTCAGAGAAGAGCATTTTGATGCCATATGGGAAGATGTCATAGAGAAGCTAGAGAAGGGTCTATCTATAAATGAGAGGATGGAGGCAGCACCCCAGAGTGCTATATTTGGTGATGACAAAGTATCTATAGGAAGAGAGTTTGATGACCTCATGGACGATATCATCAATCTACTCTTGGATGATAATCTACTCAACTACAAAGATAAGATAAGCAAGGCGGAGAGTCGCATAGCAAATCTTCAAAAGAGTATACTAAAGTATAGAGAGAAGAAAATTGTAGCACCACGAGAGAGCCATATCAAGACGACAAAAGCACAATATCAAGAGAAGATAGCAGATGCCAAGAGAGAGATAGAGAGACAAGAGTCTATCATACTAGATACAAAATTATCTATGAGTAAAAATTTTGAAGAGTTGGGTATCAAGCTCACACCAGAGCAGATAGATGTGCTTTTGGCTCGTGTGGATGGCGATGATATCATACAGATGACACTAGTGATGGATGTGCTAAAGCAGATCACTACACAGCTACTGGGTATAATGCAGGAGTCAAGTGAGGAGCTAACTGTAGCAAAAAAATACTATGGCATGCATATGGTACTACTAGAGCTAGTCGTATATATCCAAGATAAGTTTTTGCATAAGATAGAGAGGGAGTATCTGCCACAGATAGACAAAATCATAGCTCATACAAAGAGCGTATTGCTCCGTACGAAAAAGAGGATATCCAAAGAGGATAACATAAAGAGGCGAAATATATATTATCAAAACTATCAATCGCAACAGTTGACACTGAAAACAGCTATACTGTATAGAAAAAATCTGATAGATGAGATAAAGCAGATCAAAAGAGCAAAAGCCGTAAGTCAAAAAAATCTGGATCTATCCAAAAATACATATGAGACAGTAACTCTAAGTAGTGACCTCTTTAAAGTCATATCTAGTAGTCAAGATATGATGAAGGCTGTCATGAAGCTACAGATACCTACTATCATACCGTTTGAAAATATACAGATGAAAGAGAAGTATAAAGAGTTGACAAAAGAGATACAAAAATAAAAATCAGGATGCAATAAAATTATGAAACTTCTATATCCCATAAATAGTACAAATGAGTTTGTCTTCAATCCATCACCACGAGACTTTATCGTAGAGGAGATACCTCTATATGAGTTTAGTGGAGAGGGTGAGCATCTCATACTAAAGGTACGCAAAAAAGAGTTGACAACTTGGGAGATGCTAGATATCATTAGTGGATATATAGGCATTAGACGCAGAGATATAGGATATGCAGGACTCAAAGATAAGCATGCTATGACTATACAATCCATATCTGTCCCTCTCAAATATAGAGATGCATTGGAAAACTTTGGCCATGATAAGATAAAAATCATAGATATGACTCAACACAACAATAAGATAAGGATAGGTCACCTAAAAGGCAATAGATTTCGTATACGACTCAAGAAAGTTTTGGGCACACAAAGAGATAAGCTGGACTCAATGCTTGAGTGGATCAAGTCAAATGGAGTGCCAAACTACTTTGGTGAGCAGAGATTTGGCACAGATGGTAACAACTGGGCAGATGGCAAGAGGCTCATAGAGGGTTCGCTAAAGATACGAGATCGTAAGACAAGAGAGTTTTTGATAAGCTCATATCAGAGCTATCTCTTTAACAATTGGCTATCTAAAAGAGTGGAGATATCTCTGCTATTGGAGAATTTTAGTGAAGATGAAGCAGAGAGATACTTGGGGCTAGATGCGGGTAAGCTTCAAGGTACAAAGAGTCAAGATATGTTCTTCAAGATATTGGATGGTGATTTGATGATGCACTATCCATATGGGAGAGTATTTTATGTCGAGGATATAGAGAGTGAGGCAGGTAGATTTGCCACCAAAGATATAGCACCTACTGGTCTACTAGCTGGCAAAAAAGTCAAAAGAGCAGAGGGTGTTGCAGGTGAGATAGAGTCCAACTATGATGAGAAGATCAGTGAGAGTGGAGCTAGAAGATACGCATGGATACAGGTGACAGATATAGAGAAAAAGTATATAGAGGAGAGAGCTCATTATGAGTTGAGTTTTGTACTACCAAAAGGTTCATATGCCACTAATGTTTTAAATGTTTTGAGAGGTGGCAAATAAGTTTTTAATCAATCTTTAGGTATTATGATTAAATTATTTTATCCTAATCAAAACAAAGGTAGCAAATATATGAACAATATCAAAAGTATCTTTATCATACCTATGCTTCTGCTCTCTATCTTCCTATCGTGTCTGCAAGCCTCATCTTCTGAAGATAGTATGCTTCTACCACAACAAGAGTATGAGATGGAGCTAGCCAAGCTAAAAGCAGAAAAGGCGTATCTGTATAAAATTTTGGATGAAGATAAATCCACATATGGCAAGAGCAAAAAAAAGAGTAAAAAATCACGCAAGAGAAGATCATACTCTCTATATATAAAAGTGGAGATATATAGGCAAGTGATGAAGGTATATAGAGAGAATAGATTGGTATACAAATGGCCAGTATCTACGGGTCGAAAAGGTTTTGAGACACCACTAGGAAGCTATAGACCTATCTTTATCAGAGAGAATTACAACTCAAAAGTGTGCAATAGACTCTTTTTGAAAAATGTGATTTTTCTCAAAAATGATTTGGCAATATTTGGTGCAAATACAGATAGACCACTCAAGAGAGGCGATGCTTATAGGTGTATCAAATTGGGCAATAGTAACTCAAAAAAACTATATAACTTAGTACAGCAATATGGAAAGAGAAGAGTAAAAATACGGATAACTAGATAGCAAATATGAGTTTTTTAAAGAGTATATATTTAAGTTTGGCCATATTTACCACTATATCGTATACGGGTGATGTGAGAGTAGTCAATAGACCCATCAAAGAGTGCAAAAAGAGGACCAATATAAGAAAAATATATTATATGCCAGACGACAAGAGTGTTCAGACGAGAGCAAATCTGCTAAACTTTTGGAATAAAAAAGATGTCTATATAGGCTCTACTTTTAAGATAAAGATATATCCAGCAGATGCAGATTTGATTAGTGGTTGCACAGAGCCTGAAGATTGGATCAGATATAGCGATGTTGCACCTGGCAGTGATGTAGAAGTGGTAGCGTTTGGTGCAGATTGTGTATACCACAAACCAAAAAATAGAGAGAAGAGAACTATAGAGTTTCATTATCTACTAAAGTATGCAGATATCAACTCATCGGGTAGAGAGAGTGTCGTCAAATACTATACCAAATATGATGATAGAGGTGACTTCAATGAGTCCACTAAAGAGTATAGAGACTATTTCGTATCTAGACCTATAAAGAGTTATGAGCCAGAGTGTCTTACAGTAGAGTTGAGATATTGTGGTGATGGGATAGTGGATAAGAGGTATGGGGAGGAGTGTGATCCAAAAACGGAGAGTTTTGATGCCTCTATATGCGATCAGCAAACTTGTACCTATATAACAAATTATAATATAAACTTTGATTTTAATGATTTTAATATGACCAATTTCATAGAAGCGAACATAACAAAATAGACTCTTTGTCGCTTTGTTAATCCAAATTTGGTTAAAATATAATAAAAGGCTGTACTATTGCATTTTGAAACATACCCATTTGAAAAACTAAACAATCTTCTCAAAGATATATCACCAAACAACAACTATACTCCATTGAGTCTGACTATAGGAGAGCCACAGTTTGCTACTCCGCAGTTCATACTAGATAGATTGAATGACAGCTCGCAACTACTCAATAAATATCCCAAAACAGCGGGGGAGGAGATATTGAGAGATGGTATGCTGACTTATCTCAAGAGTAGATTTGGCTTAGATATGGATAACTCTCAGATCATACCTACATTTGGTACTAGAGAGGTACTCTTTAACTTTCCGCAGTTTTTATTGCATGATGTAGAGAGACCTACTATGGCGTTTCCCAACCCTTTCTATCAGATATATGAGGGGGCTGCTAGAGCAAGTAGAGCAGATATTATACATCTCAACCTAGATAGCTCAAATGGTTTCCAACCCATGGTAGATGAAGAGTCATTGGCAAAATGCCATCTAGTGATACTCAACTCACCCAATAACCCTACTGCATCCGTGATGGAGTTGGAGTCACTCAAAAAATGGGTAGAGTTGGCACTCGAATATGACTTTGTATTACTCAATGATGAGTGCTATGCTGATCTATATATGGATGAGCCAATACCATCGCTACTCAACGCTAGTATAGAGGTAGGTAATGATGAGTTCAAAAATATATTGGTCATTAACTCTATATCTAAAAGGTCAAGTGCCCCTGGACTTCGTAGTGGATTTATAGCAGGAGATGCCAAGATACTCAAAGAGTATATGGTATATCGTACATATGTTGGGTGTGCATCACCACTACCGCTACAAGCAGCCGCAGCAGTAGCATGGGCAGATCAAGATCATGTAGATATATTTAGAGCAAAATATCGTGCCAATTTTGAGATAGCTAGAGAGGTATTGGGTGTAGAGACTCCCGAGGCTACATTTTATATATGGTTGAGGGTGGATGATGAGATAGACTTCACCATAAGGGCATATAGGGAATACAACCTCAAAGTAATACCAGGCTCATATCTAGGTAGAGATGGTGTGGGTGAGGGGTATGTGAGGCTTGCACTTGTATATGAAGAGGAGAAGACGCGAGAAGCTCTAGAGAGAGTCAAGTCTCTACAGGTAGATATATAGATCTGCTACTAGACTTGGCTATTCTATCTCTTTTTTGGCAGTTGTAGTCTACTTTGGCTAGCTATGTTATTCAGATACAATGCTAAAATTTATGCTATAATCACATAATAGAACTTACTTATAAAGGTATATGATGAAATTGCTTCTCAAATCATTTTTGGCTATTGGGACTATACTGTTTTTCGTAGCTTGTGAAGATGTCAATACTCTATGTATGAATGATGGTAAAGATACTAACGAGACAGTAGATAGTAACGATACAACAGACAATAACGATACAGTCACAGCACCTGAAGATGAGAGTAGAGATGGCAATAGCAAGGTATCGTATATACTCCATAGAGATATAAAAGTATCACTGTTTTATGTAGGCAAAGACAATATCTCAAGTAGTGCTTGGGATAGTGATTGGATCGGAAGCTATGGTGGGATAGATGAGCCAGACAATAGAGATGGTTACAATCCTGCATCATTTACACCAAATGAAAACCCATTCTATGTAGCACTTCCATATAATGACTTAGATGATGATGGTGGACTCAGAAAATCAGAATCATCATCCATTATACCTTGGGCTACTTCGTCAGACTCTATAGATAGCTCCATATGTAAAAATAGATGGGTCAAGATAACAGTAGATAGAAGATATGCCTACGCACAGTGGGAAGATGTCAAGCCAAATAGTACCGATAGTGATTATGTATTTGGCTCCAAAGCTCCATCAGATAGTACTAATGCAGGTATATTTGTCTCGCCAGCGGTGCGTGATTATCTAAATATCGATGACAACAGTAGCGTTGAGTGGCAATTTGTGGACTATGGTAGTGTCGCATCTGGACCTTGGAAAGATATAGAGACTAAGTAATTGCATATGTATATTTATGATAGCGTAAAAAAAGAGAAGTTACTATTTGAACCCCTCTTGGATGGTAAAGTATCCATATATGTATGTGGTCCTACTGTATATGATGATGCACACTTAGGACATGCAAGAAGTTCACTTAGCTTTGATCTACTATCTCGCACCTTGAGGGCTTTGGGCTATAGTGTGACTATGGCTAAAAATTTTACTGATATTGACGACAAGATCATCAAAAAAGTAGAAGAGAGCGGTAAAAGTATAGAGGAGATAACCAGCTACTATATAGATAGATATCTATCTGATATGGATGCTATAAATGTACTTAGAAGCGATATAGAGCCTAAAGCTACAGAGTCTATGGATGCCATAGAGGGTATGATAGCTAGATTGATAGAGTTAGGTTTTGCCTATAGGGTCGATAGTGGAGATGTCTATTTTGATACTAGTAGAGACCATAAGTATGGAGATATATCTCATATGGTGAGCGATGACACTATGAGTCGTGTAGAGCATACTAGCCAAAAGAGAAACCCAAAGGACTTTGCTCTATGGAAAGCTTGCAAGAGCGGTGACAATATCTGCTTTGATACACCATTTAGTAGTGGTCGTCCAGGGTGGCATATAGAGTGTTCTGCTATGATAGAGAAACACTTTGAGGGCAATGAAGAGTACTCCATAGATATACATGGTGGCGGAGCTGATCTACTCTTCCCTCATCATGAAAATGAAGCTGCTCAGAGTAGATGTGCTACAGGTAGAGAGGTAGCAAAATATTGGATGCACAACGGTTTTGTGCAGATAGATGGTGAAAAGATGAGCAAATCACTTGGCAATAGCTTTTTTCTCAAAGATGCACTAGAGGTATATGATGGTGAGATACTTCGCTACTATCTCAACTCTATACACTATCGCAATGATTTTAACTTCAATGAAGATGATCTTTTGGCATCGAAGCGTAGATTAGATAAGTTGTATAGATTGAAAAAGAGAGTATCTCCAACCAAATCTTCTCAGCCATCTAGTGAGTTTAAAGATGCCTTTTTGGGTGCTATGAGTGATGACCTCAATGTATCAGTGGCACTCTCTATCGTAGATGATATGATCATGACGACCAATGAAAAATTGGATAAAAATCCTAAAGATAAACTCCTCAAGAGAGAGGCATTGGCAAATATTGAGCTTATCGATCAGATTTTAGGTGTGGGATATAGAGATCCTTTTGAGTATTTTCAGATAGGAGTTGAGCAGGAGTTGCGAGATGAGATAGAGGCTCTTTTATCGGCTCGTGCAGAGGCAAAAAAAGCAAAAGATTTTGAAACCTCTGATAAGATAAGAGATCAACTCACCCAGTTGGGTATCTCAATCATGGATACACCAGATGGGACACAATGGGAAAAGTTATTATAAATATGAAAACAGGAGAGTAAGAGAGATGAAGAGATATCTATCGGCAGTAGCTATATTGTTGTCAATGGCAACCACGCAGATTATGGCATACGATCCACCATCTACACAGATCTATTCTAGTGATGTGGAGATCACTCGTTCGGAGCAGTATGCCTTTGCAGGAGTTGGTGTGGGATACTCCAACTCATTTGAAAAGAAGGCACTTCTTGATCTCAGATTGGGTATGCAAAACAGTATATGGAGAACAATGTTCACATATGAGAGCAATTTTGATATATATCAGTCACTATTGATAGAGGTCGATAGGACAGTAGTAGCTGGATTGATGGGTGGCAAAGGTCGTGTATATTTAGGTCTATCAGGTGGATGGGTCATGTTTTCTGGTGATAGAGTAGATAATGATATCACTGTGGAGTGGGAAGATTATGGCTACGCATATGGCGGTAATGTAGGGTTCATGTACTATATAAGTGACCAAGTTGATCTAAGTGTAGGATATAGATATCTAAAGGTCAAAGATATATGTGGTGCTGAGAGTTGCCTAAAAGACAATATCAACGGAGTCGAAGTAGCACTACACTACTTCTTTTAACGATATAGCGGTATGATAGATGGAGATATCTTAGCTAAATTACCATCTCCTGCATGGTTGCTTGAGGAGTCTCTGCTAGATAAAAATATAGATATACTAGAGAGTCTGCAACAAAAGAGCGGTGCGAAAATACTCTTGGCTCTTAAGGGCTATGCACTTTGGAGATCATTTGCTACTATCCGAGATAGACTACAAGGGTGTTGTGCTAGTGGTCTACTAGAGGCGAAGCTAGCTTCAGAGGAGTTTGGCGGAGAGGTGCATACATACTCTCCAGCATTTAAAGATAGCGAGATAGATGAGATAGCCACTATCTCACACCACATAGTATTTAACTCCCCTAGTCAGTTTCAAAAATATGCAAAAAGAGTAAAAGATATAAATCCCAAGCTATCTCTAGGGCTTCGTATCAATCCAGAATCTTCACACTCTCCTGTAGAGATGTATAATCCATGTGGCTTATACTCCAGATTGGGTACTACGATAGATAACTTTGACAGATCTATACTAGATAGTTGTGATGGATTTCACTTTCATGCACTATGCGAAGAGAGTGCTGATGCACTAGAGGGGGTATTGGATATATTTGAAGAGAAGTTTGGCGAGTATCTATATGCTCTTAAATGGATCAACTTTGGTGGAGGACACCACATCACCAAAGAGGGGTATGATATAGAGAAGCTTATCTCTCTCATTGAGAGATTTAGAGAGAGATATCAAGTGGAGATATATCTTGAGCCAGGCGAAGCTGTAGGGTGGAAAACAGGTACGCTGATAGCAACAGTATTAGATATAGTGCATAATGGCATAGATATAGCCATATTGGATATATCAGCTGAGGCACATATGCCAGATACCATCATCATGCCCTACCGTGCAGAGGTGAGAGGGGCTAGCGAAATGGGTCTCAAGAGGTATGGGTATAGATTGAGTGGCAATAGCTGTCTTGCAGGTGATGTGATGGGAGACTATAGCTTTGATGAGCCGTTAAAAGTAGGTGATAGGGTGATATTTGAAGATCAGATGCACTATACTATGGTCAAGGCTACTACATTTAATGGTATCAAACTACCATCTATCTGTATACTCAAAAGAGATAACTCCATAGAGGTGGTTAGGGAGTTTGGATATGAAGAGTTTAGAGATAGACTATCTTGACAAATAGGGATACTATATCTTAAAAAGCTATCCCTCCATCTAGTTGCAATCTATATATCAACTCTTTGGCTTTTTGGTGACCATTGTGTGCAGCTTGCCTACAGTATGCTATCGCCATATCTTGACTCGCTTCACAGCCTAACCCTTGGTCATACATAGCACCTATATTGAATTGTGCTTGTGGATTGCCACTATCTGCTGACTTTTTAAATAGTATAAATGCTTTTTTATAATCCTGCTCTACACCCAATCCCTCTTTGTATAGGATTGCTAAATTGTTGTAGGCATCCATATTGCCTCTTTTGGCTGCCTCTTCATACCAAAATGCTGCCTCTGAGTAGTTCTGATCGCATCCATCACCATTTTCAAACATCATAGCCACCTCGAACTGTGCCAATGGCACCTCTCTAGTAGCCGACTCAAGATATAAGGTGTGAGCCTTCTGTAGATCTCTCTCTACTTCAAAACCGTTGAAGTATAGATAGCCTAGATAGTAGTGCGATACAGGATCGCCCTTTTGTTGTAGCATGGTGTATAGCTCATATGCCCTCTTGTAATCTCTATCTAGTATGGCTTGGTATGCTTGCCTATTCATATCTACCATTATCTCTCTCCATCCAAGTGGAGTCTCTCCCACTCTTTAAATGCATCATCAAAATATACAAGTCTCTGTTTTTTGAACTCTACAGTAGAGTATAGTTTGCCATACTCTGTAAGTCCACTCTCCTTTGCCATCTCATCTATGAGTGAGTCGCACTCATCTTGTGTCTTGGCATGCACCATAGCAAAGAGATTGTATCTCCAGTTTGGATAGCTAGGTCTTAGGTAGCAGTGGCTTACAGCAGAGAAGCTAGCCATCTGCTTACCTATCTCTTCACCTCTATCTTCTGGTACTACCCACACACTCATAGCATTTGCTCCAAATCCAGCCTTTCGGTGGTTGAGTATAGTAGCAAATCTACGCATCACTCCACTCTCTTTAAGTTCATTTGCGATATCAAAAAACTCCTGATAACTCATATCTAGCCTCTCAATTGCCTCTTTGAATGGCTCATCTACTACGCTGATATCTTTTTGCAACTCTTTGATGACATCTATATGTTTACTAGTGAGTTCTATATCTTTAAATGCCAATTTTTTAAGCTTCTCTTTTTTGGCTCTTTTGCCAGTGGTATCCATCTTGACTGAGATTTTGAACATCTTGAGTGTAGGTAGTATGATGAAGTCATCTGCCTTAGTCTCCTCTGCCAATATCTCTATAGTCCTCTCTAATCCCAATCTACTATGAGGCTCTACAGCCATAGTAAACCATATGTTATAGTCATGATTTCTGAGGTAGTTGTGGCTTACTCCGGGGTGGGCGTTGATGATCTTGGCAGCTTCATCTACTCTATCTGGGGATACCTTAAACGCCACTAGAGATGATTTGTAGCCCAATCTTTTGGTATCAAATATAGCAGAGGTCTGCCTGATGATCTTCTCATCTTTTAGCTTTTGTACTAGAGCAATCACCTCTTGTGGAGTACTACCTAGTTCATCTGCTAGCGTATGAAATGGTCTCTCCTCCATAGGAAATGAGTTTTGCATATGGTATAGTAGTTCATCTTGCATCGGTTGTATACTCCATTGATTTTATATATTGTCAACAATTATAATCTATCAAATCATATCTTTGTTGATATCTATCAATCAAAAATAGCAAAAGTTGCATAGATTACCATAAGTTACAAAATAGTATTCATAAAGATTTGGGTATCATTGAAGATATGAAGTCTACCTTGGTGGTAGACCAATAAGGAGTGGTAAAATGGATAGAGAGGATTTGGATCGCATATCAAATGAGAAGTTAAAGTATCTCAAACTGTTATCAAAGGAGTACCCAAACCGTGATAGGGTATCTACAGAGATTATCAATCTACAAGCAGAGCTAAATCTGCCCAAAGGGACAGAGCATTTTTTATCAGATATACATGGGGAGCATGAGCCATTTTTCCATGTACTCAAGAATGGTTCAGGTGTCATCAAGAGCAAGATAGAGCAGATATTTGAGAGGGAGATGACATCATCGCAGATGAGAGAGTTTGCCACATTGGTCTACTATCCTGCTGAAGTGATAGTGAGGAGAGAAGATGAAGAGGAGATGGATGATTTTTATGAGATCAACCTATATAGACTTATACGACTTACCAAGGTTGTAACCGCCAAATATACTAGAGCCAAGATAAGAGAGTCTCTTCCGCAGGAGTTCGCATCTATCATAGAAGAGTTGTTGCATGAATATAATGCGGTAAATAGTAGATACTACGATGAGATCATCAAGACTATCATAGAGCTAGAGAGAGCAGATAAGTTTATAATCGCATTGGCTGAAGTGATACAGAGATTTGCTGTATCTCATCTGCATATCATAGGTGATATATACGATCGTGGAGATGGGGCGCATATCATCATGGATAGACTAGAGAGTTACCACTCACTAGATATACAGTGGGGCAACCATGATATATTGTGGATGGCAGCTGCTTCTGGGGATTTGGCATCTATAGCTAGTGCCATCAGGGTATCACTCAGATATGCAAATACACAGACACTAGAGGAGGGGTATGGTATCTCTCTTCGCCCACTATCTGTACTAGCTTATGAGTATTATGGTGATGATGAGTGCAAAAAGTTTAGACCGAAGATATCCGAGGGAGATAGCAGATACACCCCCAAGATGGTAGAGGAGCTATCCAAAATGCACAAAGCCATCTCTATCATACAGTTCAAGCTAGAGGCACAGCTCATATCCAAAAATCCGCAATGGGGTATAGATGGCAGAACTATACTAGAGTCTATAGACTTAGAGAACTCCAAGGTCACCATAGAGGGCGTAGAGTATCAGCTCAATGATACTCATATGCCCACACTATCCTCTACATCACCATATGAGTTAAATAGTAGTGAGTTGGAGCTTATGGAGCAATTGGCAAAGAGTTTTCTACAGAGTGAAAAGCTTCAGAGACATATCAAAATGCTCTTTGATAGAGGAGCAGTATATACTATCTACAACAACAATCTACTATATCACGGCTGCATTCCTATAGATGAAGATGGGGGTTTTTTGTCTATCCCTATAGATGAGAAGAGCTACCAAGGTAGAGAGCTGCTTGATATATGTGACTACTACTCTAGGCAAGGTTACTTCTCTAGTGATCCGAAGAAGAGGGCATTTGGTCAAGGTGTGATGTGGTTTCTGTGGGCTGGTAGAGATTCGCCTCTATTTGGCAAGAGCAAGATGGCAACTTTTGAGAGCTATTTCATAGATGATACTAGTGCCAAAAAAGAGCATAAAAACTGGTACTATGAGTATAGAGATGATGAGCAGGTCTGTATAGATATACTATCTGAGTTTGGTCTAAGTGGTGATGCCAAGATTATCAATGGACATGTCCCCGTCAAAGTCAAAAAAGGAGAGAGTCCCATCAAGAGTGGTGGCAAGATGATAGTGATAGATGGAGGTCTCTCCAGAGCATATCAAGGTGTCACAGGTATAGCAGGATACACCCTCATCTACAACTCCCAAGGCATGTCACTAGTATCACACGAGCCATTCAAATCCACCCAAGATGCCATAGAGAATGGCACAGATATAGTAAGCTCACTTGAGATCATAGAGAAAAAAGCAGATAGGATACTAGTCAAAGATAGTGATATAGGCAAAAGACTCATATCTGAAGTAGAAGACCTTAGAGAGTTGTTTATGATGTATAGTGAGGGTATCATCAAAGAGAGATGATATCTCGAAATGGCTACTACTGTCTCCATAGGAGTCAGTAAAAAATTATTTTAAATCTGCTGTATTCAAATCAGGAAGTGACCTTTTAAGGTCACCATATGCTAATGAAGCTGTATCGTTTATGTGAGGTTGAAACCTCACTTCCGTTGACTTTCGGAAGTGACCTTTCAAGGTCACCCCACTATAAAACTGCAACATCTCGGTGAGGTTGAAACCTCACTTCCGTAAACTATTTACTTGCCTTAACTCCATTAATATTTCTAAAAATGATGATAACCATATCTGTAGGTGTGATCATATCACACGATATAAAGCATTGCATATATTAGAAACGGTTGTGATTTATTTTTCAGATACAAATGATGCCTCTCTCGGAAGTGACCTTTTAAGGTCACCATCTTGATGAAGCAATACTATCTTTGGTGAGGTTGAAACCTCACTTCCATAAAACTATTTTTTCACATTAACTCACTACTATTCCTAAAAATAGTAATAACCATAGTTTGGGAATCAATCATTTTTTCTACACCCTAGATCAAGACTAGGTTGTAGACTTGTCTATACTGTTTTGGAGAAACTCTTTTTGCTACTGCTGTATTTGTCCATATAGGCATCAAAAGGCATCGCTATATTTCGTATGAGTAGAGTGCCTGTAGGAGATACTGATATCTTGTCATCTGTGATAGTGATCAGATCACCCTCTACAAACTCCTCTAGTGCTTCTAGTGCATCAGCAAAATAGTCACTAAATACTATCCCATGCTCCCTCTCTACCCTAGCTATATCTATAGAGAAGTTAGCCATAAGTTCCATGATGACTGCCTGACGAAGCATATCATCATCGCTCAGCTCTATACCCTTTTCAAATGGCAATCTTCCGCTATCTATAGCCTCTTCATATAGTTTCATATCTTTTGTGTTTTGGGCATAATATCCTACACCCTCTCCTATGCTTGTGAGACCTATGCCTATCAAGTTGGCTCCGCCTTTGGTGGTGTAGCCTTGAAAGTTGCGATGGAGTTCGCCTTTTTCGATAGCAGTAAATAGCTCATCTTCAGGTTTAGCGAAGTGATCCATGCCTACCATTTTGTAGCCATTATTTTCAAAAAACTCTATAGTGTAGCTAAATATCTGTAGCTTGACATCAGGGGTAGGTAGTGTCGTCTCATCGAATTTCCGCATAGTCTTTTTGAGCCACGGCACATGGGCGTAGTTAAATACTGCCAATCTGTCTGGTTGCAGGGAGAAGGCGAGTTCAAGAGTTTGCTTGAAGCTCTCAAATGTCTGATATGGAAGTCCATATATGAGGTCTACATTGATACTATCTATACCATATTTGCGTGCCAAATCTACTGCTTGTTTGGTGAGGTCGTATGGCTGGATACGGTGTATCTCTTTTTGGACTCTTGGGTCAAAATCTTGCACACCAAAGCTTATGCGGTTAAATCCATGTTTTTGAAATACTTGCATCTGCTCTTCGTTGAAAAATCTAGGGTCTATCTCGCAACTCACCTCTGCATCACTACTCCAGTTTGGAAACTTCTCTTTGATGTAGCTCACTATCTCATCAAGCTCGAATGCTTTGTAGAATGTAGGAGTACCACCACCAAAGTGAAACTGTATCACTTCACGAGAAGAGTCTATATGAGAAGCTAGTATATCTATCTCCTTTTTGAGGTAGAGTATATATTCGCTGAGTCTCTCCTCTTTGGAGGTGAAGACTACATTGCATCCGCAAAAGTAGCAAGCACTCCTACAGAAAGGTAGATGCACATATAGAGATATCTGATTTGTACCCTTATCTAAGTGCTTGAGATAACTCTCATATCCAAACTCTTGACTAAACTCTAGTGCAGTAGGGTAGCTAGTGTATCTAGGTCCGGGTTTGGAGTATTTGCTAAACTTCTCTAAATCTATTTGGCTCATATATTTTCCTCTTTTTTTCTCTGTGTATCTAGCCATACCATCACACCCTTTTGGGCATGTAGTCGATTTTCTGCTTCGCCAAATATCACCTCTTGATGCTTCTCAAAAGTCTCTTCGCTCACTTCATAGTCGCGATATGCAGGTAGGCAGTGTAAAAATATAGCATCATCTTTGGCTAAACTCATCAACTTTTCATCTACCATGTAGCCCTCAAAATCTATCAATCTTTTGGCTTTTTCATCCTCTTGACCCATAGATACCCAAGTATCTGTAGTAACCACATCGGCACCCTCTACCGCCTCTTTGGGGTCTGTAGTGAAGCTAAGTTTTGCTCCACTCTCTTTGGCAAACATCAATGCATCAGAGACTATGGAGCTGTCGCACTCATACCCTTTTGGTGTAGCTATGCGAAGCTCAAAGCCTAGCTTGCTAGCCAACATTAGCCATGAGTGTGCCATATTGTTGCCATCACCTACATAGGCACAGATAGGATTGTTTGCCTTGTCATGCTCTATCATGGTGAGATAGTCAGCCATCAACTGTACGGGGTGATACTCATCGGTCAAGCCATTGATGAGTGGTACTTTGGAGTATCTGGCAAACTCTTCAAGCTTACTCTGAGAGTAGGTTCGTATCATCACCATGTCTACCATCCTAGATATGACTCTAGCGGTATCTTTCATAGGTTCACCACGACCTAGCTGTATATCGTTACTAGATAGAAATAATCCTATGCCACCTAGCTGATATATCCCAGTCTCGAAGCTTACGCGTGTTCTAGTGGAGCTTTTCTCAAATATCATACCTAAGGTTTGATGCTCTAGATATGGAACAAACTCTTTTCTCTTGGTTTGTGCTTTGATCTTGATAGATAGATCTATCATCTCTAATATCTCATCTTTAGTAAAGTCTTTGAGTGTCAAAAAGTGTCTCATTGGAGCGATCCTTTATCTGCGGTAAACTGATATTTGTCAAAATAAAAGAGATTATTCTACCATAAATCTTTATAATAAAACATTTTATATGGATTTTGCTTTAAATAACTTCGTAATATATGATATAATGTATCATATTTCAATAAAAGTGAGTGGTTTATGACAAAAAAGATATTGACGATGGGTATATTGACGATGGTTAGTTTGGCTAGTGCTACTGATATCATCACAGATAAGGCAAAATTGGATGAGATCAAAAGTATTTCAAAAGTATTTCTCAACCCTGCACTAGAGATCAAAGCAGCTATAGACAAAGATAGTGTCTATTTTATAAAGGCGGAGGGCAAAAGCCCAAATGGCTCACAGAAAATCATGGCGTTTGTAGATAAAAAGACAGGTGCTGTATATTTTGGTAATGGTGTAGACAAAGAGGGGAAGCTACTCAAGTTTCCTAGTGATGCCAAAGTGATCAAAGATGGTGTATCGTTTAGTTATGGTAGTGGTAAAAAAGAGATATATTTAGTGACTGATCCTGAGTGTCCATACTGCAAGAGATTTGAAAAAAATGCTCAAGGAAAATTGAAAGACTATACTGTGCATGTGATACTATTCCCTCTAAGCTTTCATAAAAAATCACCTGCTATGGTAGAGTGGATAATGCAAGGCAAAGATGATGCAGAGAGAGCAGATAGATTCAAAAAGATTATGCTAGATGGCTCTACAGAGTATAGCTCACTCATAAAGGATGCTAAAAAACCATTCAACTACTCAGACGACACAAAAGAAAAGATGGAGAGATCGGCGAGTGCAGTACAAGAACTTGGTGCTAGAGGTACTCCTATGGTGTTTGATGACTCTTTTAATGGTGTCTCTCAAGAAGAGCTATTTAGCACTAAGCAAAAGTAGTACGATAGAGCCAAATATATATGGTGATATTTCAACACAATCTCATCTTTGTTGATGAGCCACAACTTGAAGATGAGGTGGTGGATGATGTGCTAAATACTATCTTTGTCGTAGAGAAGAGTCCATTTTGTCTGCAAGATAGATATGTAGAGTATAGTGAATGGACGGTGATCTCTGGTCAAAATGTTCGCTATCATAGCACTTTGCCTCTTCGGGAGTCTATCTCTCGCTTCTCGTGGGCATTAGAGATAGAGGATGTGGCTTTGTTGTGTTGGGAGAGAGATGAGCAAAAAATTTACTACATTAAGGGCAGGCACTATACCCCTGAGCGATTGCAATTTTGGATACTTCACACTTTTTTCCCAATGATACTGGAGCTAGAGCGGATATACACTATACTTCATGTAGGTGCTGTAGAGATAGAGAGTAGAGCTATACTATTCTCTGCCCCATCATTTGGTGGCAAATCCACACTTACAGAGTATTTTTTGGATAGAGGGCATGCTATGTTGTCTGATGATAGTTTGGCTATAGAGAGAAGAGGCAATACTTACTATGCCATACCATCATACCCATTCTGTAGACCATATAGAGAGTTGGGGTCATTGGGCATATATAGAGAAAATTTTGTAGACAAACCAAAGGTAATCTCTGCAATTTTCAAGCTCCAAAGATCAAAGCCTGATGATGAGATAGCTATATATGAGATGAGGGGGATAGATAAGTTTGAGACTCTCTATAGCAGTAGATTTATCGACTTCTCGTCTGCAAAAGTAGATAGCTATCACTATTATACTAAAATGGCAAATAGTGTCAATATCTATCGTATAGATATACCTTGGGATAAAAAACGGCTAAGTGAGATACATGATAAGATAATCTCCAGTCTGCAAGCTCAATAGAGTAGTAGATAAAACTGTATGAGTTGAAAAGATATCTACATTGTGCTATAATGTATATAGTTGTTCTCTGGTCCCTTCCCCTCTCAGATCTAAAAGGAGATAGAATATGAAGTTTATTTTTATTGTTATTCAACTGATTTTGTTAAGTAGTTGGCTCAATGGCTATGTGCTTGAAGCCTATGTCAACTCTAGTAGTGATGATGTAGAGGAGCGGCTAGATGACCATTCGATATATAGAGATAGCTCAGATTTGGAGTTTGTCTACGATGAAGGTAGAGCCCAAAAGGTGGGTATAAGATTTAGCAGTGTAGAGATCCCTCCAGATGCTACTGTAACTAAGGCATATATCCAGTTTACAGTCGATGAGGCTTATAGTGGTCAGACCAATTTGGTAGTCGTAGGTGAAGCATCTGCCAACCCCTCTACATATACATCTACAGCAGGAGATGTGACAAACAGGGCAGAGACTACAAGTAGTGTGGAGTGGAGTAGTGTTCCTGCATGGCCTACAGTAGATGAGAGAGGTGTAGATCAGAGGACTCCCTCTTTGGTAGATATCGTCAATGAACTTATCGGTCAATCTGGATGGCAGAGTGGAAATGCTATGGCATTCATGATAAAGGCAGGAGCTGACTGCACAGATAGTGACTGTAGGCGAACAGCAGTATCTTACGATAAGGATCGCTATAGAGTTCCTGTGCTGCATATAGAGTTTACGACACCATCATATACTTTTACAAAACCTAAAGCAAACTATACATTTGATGAGTGTGTATGGGACGGAACTCAATCAGAAATAAAAGATAGTAGTGGCAATGGCTATAGTGGGCAGTCGGTAAGTGCTTCTACTCCTAGCACTATCAATACCTCTGCTGATGGGGTGGTGCATAGATATGGAGATTTTAGTACAGATAATACTGCTGACTTCGTGGAGCTTGACCCCTCATCTATAGATGGGCTAGATGATTTTACTATCTCGTTATGGTATAAGACAGGTAGTGCAGCTACAGGTAGTGTGCAGACCCTATTTGACTCACAACAGAGTGGGAAACCACAAGATCAAGATTATGATATGGCGGAGCTTAGGATAAGCAACAACAACCAAATAGTGATAAACCTTGGGGATCAATCATACTACTATATAGATATGCCTAGTGATATAAACCTCATAGACAATCAGTGGCACCATCTAGTCTGGAGAAGGAGTACAGATAGTGGCAACAACAACTGCATATTTGTAGATGGCAAAAAGATAGAGTGTATCAATAGGACATTTGTATCTACGCTTGGGGTATCATACTTTGAGATGGGTCAAGAGATGGATGGTGTCCCTAGTAGTGGAGGATCGTTTGATCTCAACCAGAACTTTGAAGGCATGATAGATGAGGTCAAGATATACTCAAAGGCACTAGAGTGGAGAGAGATATCAGATATATATGATAATGAATCTCTATCCAACAACTACGATGGGACAAAAAGAGTAAAAACTATATGTCTGCAAGCATATAGCGATTATCTCTTTATCGATAGAAATAGTGCGACAAGTGCAAATGTCTTGGACAACGATATAGGACGAGATATCAGCGTCATATCAAATACAGCTCCTGCCAATGGGACACTATCGGGAGTCGATGCAGATGGTAGCTATAGATATACACCAAATGGTGGATTTTTAGGTAGAGACTCATTTACATATACCATCAAAGATATAGAGGATAACAACTCTACAGCTACCGTCTTTGTCTCTGTGGTGGACTCTACATTGGTAGCAGAGTATCGTTTTGATGAGTGTCAGTTTGATAATGCTAACGGCGATGATGTTATAGACAACTCCTTAAATCGTCTGAATGGTTCTACATATCCTACCACAGATGGAGTAGCGAAAGCAGACTCATCAAACATTATATGCAAAGGTGCTAGTTTTGATGGAGATGATGACTATATAGAGGTGGCTGATGATCCAAAGCTTAATATCACTGGCTCTATGAGTGTATCATTTTGGGTCTATCCTCAGGGAGATGCTATGGAGCAATCATATGTAGAGAAGTATGATAATTCAAGTGGATGGCGTGTGTGGTATAAAAAGACATGGTCATTCTCTACATTTTCAATTACAGATCGTATATACTTTGATTTATATATTGATGGTACCAGAGAACAAGTTTACATTGAAGACTTAGAGAATTGGTTGAATAATTGGCATTTTATTACAGCTGTATACAAAAAAGATGCTAGAATGAAACTCTTTATAAGGGATGAAGTGGGCAACAAAGTAAGAAGTCGCATAAATGTATCTGGAGATATTACAACTTCAAACAAGCCCCTAATAATGGGGAAAAATTATCAAGACAAATACTATTTTGAAGGTAAATTAGATGAGGTAAAGATATGGAGTAGAGCATTGAGAAGAGTACAAGTAGTGGATATATATACCAATGAGTCTGAAAAAAGAGATTGGTATGATGACAATAAAACTAGAGTCTGTAATGTATGTCAATGTAACTCGTTGGCAAACAAAAGTATGCTTATAGGTTTGCAGTCAGACTTTAGAAATATGTCAAGTGGTAAAGATGTTCTTTCTATATTGGGTGATGATTTTAATGCAACTTATGGTTCGGATTGGAAGCTTTGGGGTAGAGTGTATGATATATCTAGTAGCAATAGTGCAAGATATCAAGCTCTGCTTGATACCGATGATTTGGAGTTTGGAAAGGCGTATTGGCTTGTGAATGCTATGGCTAACGATGTAAACTATAGTGCCAATCTAAAAACTATGGATTTCAACGATACGATTAGAAGTTATCCTGCTTGCCAATCAAAAAATGGTAAATGTATTTTGGTGGATCTCGTAGAGCCTAACGGTACAGATGTAGGAGGACCATATATCTACACCATGGCATCACTACCAATATCAAAGCCCATCTATTTGAAAGATATTAGAGTAGTGATTGATGATGAGGTATATACTCCTACTGAAGCAGAAGCTCTAGGTCGTCTATACAACTCCACTATCTGGAGATATGATCAAGATGGTAAAAACTATACTAGTTTGGCACCAAATACACCAGGCATTCCAAATACTATAGAGCCTTGCCGTGGCTACTGGATAGAGTTGGATAAAAATAGTGCTGGCAAAGATGTAAAACTTCTAATTCCTCAAGAGTAGATCGTCAACATTGAGGAGTTGTGAGTTTGTCAATATATTTGGCTCAATAAATTAGGATAATAGTATGGATATAGAAGAAAAAAAGAGAAGAGAGTTTGTAAAAAAAATTCTCTATAAAGCACCAGTGATAACATTGATGGGTAGCCTAAGCAGACCTAGTAGGCTGAGTGCTGAGACAAGCATCCCAGACCCCCCCCTTGGTGCAACATCTACCAATAGTGCCAATAGTGCCAATAGCGGTGCTAGCGATCCATTCAAAAGTAAATTTAGTAATTAGCAGGAGTACAAAATGAAAAAAGTATTAATAGCGATCGTTTTAAGTGTAAGTGTAGTATTTTTCACAAATTGTCAAGACAATACGCATAGTAGTGGCTACATGGCTGACACTCAAAAAGATGCTACTTTGTCAGAGGGGAGTGGAGAGAGTCAAGAGCAGATCCATGATGAATCTGGAGAGACGATAGAGACTCTCCAAGATGACAAACAAGAGACTGCTCAAGATGACAAAAAAGATTCTTCTATAAAGAGTGCCAATGAGCCAACCATTAGAAAAGGGTGGTATGTGAGATTGGTTGTAGAGAGCGAACATCTTACAGATAGTGGTTCAATACTGGGTTATCTGGAGGGGGCAAGTGATGGAAAAGATAGATATAGTAGCAAAGCCTTGAAATCATCAGGTCTCTATCTGGCAATAAGTGATAGTAGATATAGTGCTGATAGTGAGTATAGAAGTGACTATAGGGCATTTAAACCTCTAGGCTCCAAGCAAGAGGTTTGGTATCTGATCGTAAGCAATAGCAAAGATAGAGATGGCGATGTTACTATAAGTTGGGATGGGATTACTTTTGTTGAGCAAGAGAATAGTGATCTATTCAAAGAGAATCATAAAGATACTTCAGCCCAATTGGCTCTCATGAGATTGGTCGATGTGGACAATAAAAAGATTGTAAAGATCTCTGAAGATAGCAACTATACATTCAATATGGGTGGTAAATCTACCAAGAGATTAAAGTTGATTATGTTGGCCAATGGTGATGAGGAGCCAGAGGTAGAGCAGTGACACTAGATAGCAATATAGAATTTATAGATACTATATTTACTCAAAAGGTAGATGATGAGATAGTACTTTTTGATAGCAAGAGCGAGTATTATTATGGCTTGGACTCTATCGGGGCAATCATGTGGGAAAGTATGATAGAGTGCAGCGATCTACATTTGGTTCACCAAAAGCTCTTGGATAGATTTGATGTAGATAGTCAGAGACTAGAGACAGATCTTCTACATTTTATAGAGAAGCTTATAGAGAATGGTCTCCTAAGAGAAAAATATTAAAGAATATATTAAAATTAAGAATATCGGTAGAGTATTATGATATCATTATGTTAATAAATATGAAACTTTAAAAGGAGTTTGTAAATGAAAAAACTTACAACAATATTTCTTGGAATGGCACTTAGCTCTGCACTATATGCAGATAACTACTCTATAGGAGATAAATTCGTAGGTATTGAAGCTGGAGCAGCTACGATACAAGGTGCTGTCTATACAGATATTACTGATCCACTTAGTTACGATCCTCTATTTGAAGGTTCTGATGTTACATATGGTCTCCGTTTTGGTGCACAAAATGATGAGTATCGTTCTACTTTACTCTTTGATTATTATGACAATGCAGATGAAGATCAAACTCTACAGATGGGTTTGGTGACAGTAGATTACTATGTGCTAAGTCAAGATGCAGCAGCTGTGAAGATCAAGCCATACATAGGTATCAACTTGGGGTATCTCAGATATGAATCTACACTAGTAGATGAGCAGGGATTTGCATATGGTGGTCAAGCAGGTGTAGCAGCATCTGTATCATCTAAAATTGATATAGATTTGGCATATAGATACTCTCTCGCCTACAATACTCATACAATGGATCACTTTGGTGCATTTATGTTTGGTCTCAACTATCTCTACTAGAGATTGTGTCAAAGAAAGGATAAAACAATGAAAAAGACAGCTCTATTTTCGTTAATAGCAATCTTTGTAGTCTCTATAATAGCAGGGTGTGGCAGCAATACAAAAGCAGATCCAGTCTATGCAAGCCCATATCAGTTTGTCAATGCATCTACACCTATAGATGTAGATAAGTCAGATAGTGATTATAACATAAGTGTTCAATTGGTAGAAGATGGCTTTGGTTTTTCTGGACAAACTGTAAAGATGAGACCATTTGATAGCACATATGGTACACTACTCTCATCTGTTGTTGAGACTGATGATAGTGGATGGGCATACTTCCTGTACCATTCACCAAAAGATTTGACAGACCTAAAGGGTCAAACAGCTCTAATGCAAGCGGTATATCTAAATGATGATAACGAAACAGAAGCTGTTCAAGATTTTGTCTTAAGCTTCTCTGCTGAAGCTGCAGAGACTGAGTATAGAATGACAAACCAATCTACACCTATTATAGTAGATAGTAACGACTCAGCTCAAACAATATTTGTCTATATCGTAGATGGTCAAAATGTCGGTGTAGAGGGCGAGACAGTCACTACAAGTATACTAGACCAAAGGTTTGGCTCTATATCTCCATCATCTGTCAAGACAGATGCTGCTGGTAAAGCTTCATTTGCATATGCAGGCCCTAGTGATATCACTCCTGTTATAGGTCAACAGACTTCTATTACTCTCAGATATGAGAAGGGTGGCAAGACATCTACCGCAAGGGTAGATATACAGATAGTAGCACCACAGTAGTCTATCCTCTTAGCTTGAGTCTTGTAGATATTTCTGCGAGACTCAACTCACAATAACTTTTTTTTACTATAATTTCCATACTATACTTTATATTATTAGGACTATACAATGATAGATCTCAAATATCTCCAAAAAAACTTTGATGAAGCCGTAGAGAGGTTGCAAAAAAAGGGTGTCAAAGATGATATCCTCGAAGAGTTAAAAGTACTTTTTGCCTCTCTTAAAAATGCTAATAGCTCTTATGAGTCAACAAAAGCAGAACAGAACAAACTCTCCAAACTATTTGGAAGTTACAAAAGAGATGGCAAAGATACCACAGAACTCAAAGCCAAAGTGGATAGACTAAAAGAGGAGATATCACTGCTACAAGATAGAGCGAGAGAAGCAGAAGTGGCACTAAACGATTTGGCATTGACTATCCCTAATTTCCCATCCGACAAAGTACCTGAGGGTGAAGATGAGAGTCAAAATGTAGAGATAGCTAAAGTGTTAGAGCCAAAAGAGTTTGATTTTGAACCCAAAGAGCATTGGGAGTTAGCACAAGAGAATGGTTGGATAGATTTTGAGAGAGGAGTTAAACTAGCAAAGAGTCGCTTCTCTGTTCTCAGAGGAGAGGCAGCAAGGCTTGAGAGAGCTTTGATCAACTTCTTTTTAGATACCAATCGCTCGAAAGGCTTTGAGGAGCTTTGTGTCCCATTTCTAAATAATGCCTCTATGTTACAGGGGACTGGACAGTTGCCTAAGTTTGAAGATGATCTATTTAAGATAGAGGATGAAAATCTATATCTGATACCTACTGCTGAAGTCCCATTGACCAACATATATAATGATGAGATACTATCATCAAAAGAGTTGCCTATACTTATGACAGGATACACTCCTTGTTTTCGTCGTGAAGCTGGAAGTGCTGGTAGAGATACTAGAGGCATGATCCGCCAACATCAATTTGACAAAGTAGAGATGGTAGCTATCTCACATCCTGATAGTAGTGATGAGATATTTGATATGATGGTGCAGAATGCTTCGGATATATTGAGTGCTTTAGAGTTACCACATAGAGTAGTGGAGCTTTGCGGAGGGGATCTAGGCTTCTCAGCCTCTAGGACTATAGATTTGGAAGTGTGGCTACCTGGGCAAAACCAGTATAGAGAGATATCCTCTATCTCTACTACAGGTGATTTCCAAGCTAGAAGAGCCAAGATTAGATTTAGAGATGGTAACAAAAATAGATTTGTCCATACACTAAATGGTTCAGCTTTGGCAGTAGGTAGGACTCTCATAGCCATCATGGAGAATTACCAAAGAGAAGATGGTACTATAGAGATACCAAAGGTACTTGAGAGGTATATGTAGAGTACAATAGTGCAGTTTGAGATAGATAGCAGAGGTAGGTTTGCAGATATATTTTTAGAGATTAGAGATATTGTGCTTAGTGTTGATGGCATAAGAGAGCAGAAGAGTGCTAAACAGACAGCGTACTATAGTGACTATTCGGCTATCTGTTTTCTTAGGTCAAATGAGCATATGCTTACGCTAGCTCTAGCACAGGGGGCAAAGCTGCAAGAGAGATACCCATTTTTAGAGGGTGATGGCAAGATAGTGAGGCATATATACTTCTATGATGGTAGTGTGGTAGATAGAGAGTTGATATCTGCCATCATAGAGGAGTCGGTCATACTCACACTAGAGCAGTATGAGTTGAAGAGATTGAAGAGAAGGGGGTAGTTGTGGCATTTTTCCCAATGTATATGGATATGAGTAGCCTAAAAGTGCTACTTGTAGGTGGTGGAGCGATAGCTACCGAAAAGTTAGAGAAACTAGTAGATTTTACCAAAGAGATAACCATCATCACCAAAGAGTTATCATCAGAGGCAGATATAATCATAAGAGATAATGGTTTAACTCTACACCAAAGAGCCTATAGGCAAGGTGATCTAGATGGTTTTGACATAGTGATAGTAGCTACCGATGGTGTGGAGCTACACAAATCTATCTATGAAGAGAGTAGAGGCAGTAGGGTTCTTGTAAATAGTGTGGATGATACAGCATATTGTGACTTTATATTTCCGTCATATATCAAGAGAGGTGATTTGACGATATCGTTCTCTACATCGGGAGCCTCTCCAGCATTTGCCAAACAGATAAAGGCATATTTTCAAAATACTATACCCGATAATATAGATGAGTTCTTGAGTGAGATGAAGAGACTTAGAGGTGTCTTGCCAAAAGGCAAAGAGCGAATGAGTAGATTTGAAGAGATGGTTAGAGAGTATATATCTAAGAATTTTAAGTAATTAACATATATTTAACACTAATGAGAGAAAATATATTATCAAAATTATAAGGATACAAAATGAATAAAATAGTATTGGCATTAGTTACCTTGGTGGCTATCACTACGGCATCAAATGCCCAAATGAAGTGTGGAGAAGGTAAGTGTGGAGCAGCTATGAAGAGTGGTGATGCTGCACCAAAAAAGATGATGAAGATGTTTCAGTCTGTACCAAAAGAGAAAGCTACCATTTTACAGAGTGGAGATGCAAAGCTATTTTGTCCAGAGTGTGGTATGTCACTACCTATGTTTTACAAGACAAACCACTCGGCTACAGTTGATGGCAAGGTGAAGCAATACTGCTCTATGCACTGCCTCGTAGATGATATACGAGGAGGAGCTAAACCTACTGATGTAAAAGTAGTAGATGTTCATAGCCTCAAATTTATAGATGCAACCAAGGCTTTTTATGTGGTAGGGAGTAGCAAAAAAGGGACTATGTCCATGGTGAGTAAGTACGCCTTTGCTTCAAAGGTAAATGCCGATGCCTTTGCTCAGAAAAATGGTGGGGAAGTGATGAGCTATGATGACGCTCTCAAGAGAGCAGAGAAGGAGTTCGACAAAGATGGTGCTATGATAGCCAAAAAACAAGATATGATGGCTTCAAAAGGTGAGATGATATATGGTAAAAAATGTCAAAAGATAGATGCCAAATTCAAAACTACTGCCGAAGCAAAAGCATATATATTGGCTCACAAAAGCTGTGAGGGGTTAAATCCAAAGCAGCTTCAAGCAGTTGGATTGTACCTTAGTAGACGATGATAAAAAGAGTACTCTCTATAGCTGTGATATTGTCACTCCACCTCGGTGCTGATGATATGAGGCTATCAAAAAAAGGTCAAAAGATAGTAGAGTCGTTATGTGACAAGGGTACTCTACCCAAAAGAGCAGATGATATAGAGCAGATGATGATAGATATCAAATCATCATCATCCTGTCCCCCACTATCCAAATCCAAACTAAAAGCCGTAGCACACTATCTATTGAATGGAGTCGCTAAGAGTAGTGTAGAAAAAATAGTCGTGCCAAAAGATGCCAAGTGTCCAGTGTGTGGAATGTTTGTCCACAAATATCCCAAGTGGACTACACTCATGGTCATAGATGGTAAAAAGCTATATTTTGATGGTGTCAAAGATATGATGAAATATTATATATTTGATGGCGATTTTGTTTATGAGCGTAAATCTATATCTAGTATGAGAGTGAGTGACTACTATACGCTGGAGTCTATAGATGCAAAAGATGCTTATTATGTTTATGATTCCAATATGTTTGGACCTATGGGTAGAGAATTGGTACCATTTAAAAGCAAAAAAGAGGCAGAAACATTTATGAGTGATCATAGTGGCAAAAGTATATTGAGATTTGGTGACATTAGCGATAGTCTTATAATGGGATTGGATGGTTAAGCAATTTTATCTCTTGATGCTATCATTGGTAGTAGTGCTATCTATGGTGGTAGTCGACTATCTTAGATACGATAGAGAGAGTTTTGTGAACTCTATCGATAGTGTATCGTCACTGACTAAAATCTCATCGCCATCTATAAGTAGCAGTTGGTATGAGCCTAGATTTCTCTACTTGGATGAGAGAGAAAATCCTATCTATCCTGAGATGAGTAGAGTAGACAAGATGGAGTTTGTATATGCCAAATAGGAGTACCTTTTTCTACTTCCTGACACTACTGCTCTTCAAGCAGAGAGTCAAACATATAGGTATCATATCTATATCTATAGTGATTATATCACTCCTCTCATCTGTACTGTTTGTATCATCGTCACTACAGGAGAGTATAAAGACAGCTCTATCGAATCAACCAGATTTTATCGTCAGTAGAGTTGAGGCGGGTAGGGCAGTAGATACTCCTATGGAGTGGATAGATAAGATAGAGCAGATAGATGGGATATCGTCTATCGCCCCTAGAGTCTATGGTAGATATCTATATGAGGCTGGAGGAAGAGAGTCATTTTTGGTGGTAGGAGTAGATTTTTTTGATGAGCAAAATCATAAAGCAGTAGAAAAAATCATAAAAGATATAGATATCAAAAAGTTCCTTTCGACAGATAGCATGTTGGTGGGGGAGGGTGTCAAGAGATTTCTTGAGAGTAGATTTTATAAAGATAAATTCTCATTTAAGATACCAGATGGTAGTTTCAAGGATGTGAAGATATATGCTACTATACCAAAAGATAGCAATCTTATATCCAACGATATGGTGATAATGCCCATAGATTTGGCTAGAGAGATTTTCGGCATATCGGATGAACTCTCTACAGATATCACACTTAGTGTCCCCAATGGTGCAGAGTGGGATACCATATTGAGTAAGATACATCTACTCTTTTATGATGTTCGTGTGACAGACAAGAGAGAGATGAGAAAAGCTTACGATAGTCTATATAACTACAAGGGGGGATTGTTTTTGGTACTCTACCTTATCACGATAGTTACATTTATGTTGATAATATATCAAAGATACTCTATGGTGCTATCTTCAGAGAAGAGAGAGATAGGTATACTTAGGGCTATAGGGTGGAGCATAGGTGATGTTTTGAAGTTGAAATTTTATGAGACTCTTGTCATCATCATCATCTCTCTTGTGTTGGGTGTGTCAATAGCATATATATATGTCTTCATCTTTGATGCACCTATAGTACGCAATATATTTTTGGGTAGTGAAAACTTATCGAACTCTATCTCATTTATGCCTGTTGTGGATATGGGGGTATTGAGTTCTATAGCATTACTATATGCAGTACCGTTACTAGTGGCGGTTTTGATACCAGTATGGAAGATAGCGGTGACTTCACCAAAAGAGGCGATGTTGTGATAACTATCCAGAGTGTAGAGAAGATATATAGAGAGAAGAGTTCAGAGCCATTCAAGGCACTTAGCTCTATCAACCTAGAGATAGATGATGGCGAATGTATAGTTCTTAGTGGGGTGAGTGGTAGTGGGAAATCTACGCTACTCTCTATCATAGCAGCATTAGATAGACCAAGTAGTGGTAAGGTGGTAGTAGATGGTGAATTGATAAGCAAACTACCTGATCTACATGCCTCTGCGTATCGTGCCAAGAGTGTAGGATTTATATTTCAGCACTTCAACTTACTAGAGTCTCTAAGTGTGGAGGATAACATCATAGCATCTCTCATAAATAGCGATATTGATATAAAGAGAGCTAAAGAGATGACTCAAAGAGCCATGAGGGAGGCATCCATAGAGCATAAAGCTTCACAAACCATTAGAGAGTTATCTGGTGGCGAAAAGCAGAGGTGTGCTATAGCTAGAGCTTTGGTGAGAGAGCCAAAATACATCATATGTGATGAGCCTACTGCCAATCTAGATAGAGACAACTCACTAAAATTTATAGATATCATAGAGAGGCTACATAGGGATGGCAAGAGTATCATCATAGCTACACATGACCCACTATTTGAAGATTTAGGATTTGAGAGTAGAGTGGTGCATATGCAAGATGGAACTATAGTTGATAAGGTGTAGTAGTGAATGAGATACTACTTGACAATAGTGTCATAGTCTATCTATTGAGTGAAGTTCTGCTCTATCTGCTTCTTTTGGTAGCTTTTGTGGTTACTCTTCATATACTGAAGAGGTGGGATTTTGATAAATTTACTCAAGAGCAGTTCGCCTTAGAGAGTAGAGCATACTTAGTGATGACTATTATATTTTTCGTTATCTTGTTAAAAATTTTACTTTTGCCATACTTTATATATACGATAGATGGATTGGCAGATATGGTGCCAGGGGCTATGTGTGGAGCAGGTATTATCACAGCCAACCAATATGGAGAGCCACTACTCAATCTAAAGATAGCAATCCTCTTCTTGAGCGGTTTTTGGATTACACTAAATAGGGTCGACTTGAGTGCGAAAGAGTATCCATATATGCGTATAAAGTCTTGGCTTTTTATAGCTATATTTATACTGCTTACTATAGAGATAACACTAGATATACTCTACTTTACACACATAGAGACTACAAAACCTGTAACTTGTTGCTCTGTAATATTTGGTAGTAGTGGCGGTGGTGTTTTGCCTTTTGGATTAGATGTAGACAAACTCTTGATTCTCTTTTATCTTCTGTATGCACTGATAGTTTTGACTACTATCTCTCAAGTGGCTATAGCTCTACTGCTATCGAGTCTACTCTTTCTTATCATAGCATACTATAGTGTAGTCTACTTCTTTGGGACATACATATATGAGCTGCCTACTCACAAATGTCCATTTTGTATGATGCAGGAGCCATATTACTATATAGGGTATCTTATTTGGGGTTCTCTATTGGTTGGGACATTTTTAAGTATAGATTATGCTATAGTTAAGCTACTATTTGATAAAAATAGCTCTACAGATAGAATCAAATGGTATGCACTCTCATATATTACACTATTTGTATTGGTGTGTAGTGGGTATGTTGCTCTATACTATCTCAAAAATGGAGTATTTTTATGAAAAAGTTTTTGATCTCACTGCTAAGTATTGCACTAGGTGGAGCAGTAGTTGTGATACTATTTCTCTCTTTGGCGAAAGAGAGCGGACCCAAATATGTCTACAAAGGTAATACAGAGAGATTGCCCATATCTATCAAACCTAATGAGTATCAATGTTCAGAGTGCAATATGGATATAAAAGATCTACAATATAGTGCAGAGATTATCACAAAAGATGGTATTACATACTTTTTTGATGATATAGCTTGTGTAGTACTTTGGCTAAAAGAGCATAAGTTAGAAGATCCTATCATTATCACACAGACGCTTGATACACATAGATGGATAGATGTAAAAGATGCTTGGTACACCCGTACAGCCTCCTCTCCTATGGGGTATGGTATGGCATCTTATGAGCATAAAAAAGATAAACTTATACCCTTTGAAGAGATGAAACTCTTGGTATTACAGGGCAAAACGCTACATGATCCATTTGTTAAAAAATCACTTTTGTCACAATAAGAGTTCTCTTTAATCATTTTTTGATATAATTAGGCGTATTTTTTAAACTTAACTAAGGAGAGATAAATGGCACTATTTGATGAAGTAAAAGAGGTAGTAGTAGAGCAATTAAGCGTAGATGAAAATGAGGTCAAAGAGGAGTCTAAGTTCGCAGAAGATCTTGGAGCAGACAGCCTTGATGTAGTAGAGTTGGTTATGGCACTCGAAGAGAAGTTTGACATAGAGATTCCTGATGAGCAGGCTGAGTCTATATCAACAGTAGCAGATGCTATTAAGTTTATCGAAGAGAATAAATAATCCTTAGATTAAGGTAGTCTCTAAACCCATCTCTATCTTGAGAAGGGTTTGCATAGTTGTCGCTTAAAATTCTATTATGGCTATCGTAGAGTTTTGAGAGATGACTTTATAAAACAATCACAGGAGAGCAAGTGAAAAGAGTAGTTGTAACAGGTATAGGCATGATAAATAGTCTTGGTCAAGACAAAGAGAGTTCGTTTCAAGCGATATTGGATGGAGAGTGTGGTATCAAAACGGTTGAACTTTTTGATCCAGATGGATTTTCTGCCAAAATAGCAGGTGAAATAGTAGGTTTTGACCCTAGTACAGTGATGGATACAAAAGAGGTAAAAAAAGCAGATAGATTTATACAGCTAGGACTCAAAGCAGCTCAAGAGGCTATAGACGATGCATCTTTTGGGGACGATATAGACAAAGATAGATTTGGTGTATCATCCTCTTCTGGTATAGGTGGTCTACCTGCTATAGAGAAAAACTCTGTCATATGCAATACCCGTGGACCTAGAAGAATCTCTCCATTCTTTATCCCGTCAGCACTAGTCAATATGTTGGGTGGATTTGTATCTATCTATCAAGGCTTAAAGGGTCCTAACCTCTCTAGTGTAACCGCTTGTGCTGCTGGTACACATGCCATAGCAGAAGCAAGCAAGACCATAATGGTAGGTGGAGCAGATAGAATGTTGGTGATTGGTGCAGAGTCTGCTATATGTGGAGCTGGTATGGGTGGCTTTGCTGCTATGAAAGCTCTAAGCACAAACAATGATGACCCCAAAGGTGCATCGCGTCCATTTGATGCAGATCGAAATGGATTTGTTATGGGTGAGGGTGCAGGTGCATTAATATTGGAAGATTATGAATTGGCTATAGCTAGAGGTGCCAAGATATATGGTGAAGTGATAGGTTTTGGCGAGAGTGGTGATGCCAACCACATCACATCACCTGTGATGGATGGTCCTCTGCGTGCTATGAGAGCTGCACTATCGATGGCAGGCAATCCAAAGGTAGACTATATAAATGCACATGGTACAAGTACTCCTGCAAATGACAAAAATGAGACAGCAGCTATCAAAGAGGCGTTTGGTGGCAAAGAGAACTGTCCACCAGTTAGCTCTATCAAAGGTCAGATAGGTCACTGTCTGGGTGCTGCAGGAGCTATAGAGGCTGTAGTGACTCTAATGTCGATGCAAAAAGGTATCATACCTCCAACTATCAACTATACTACACCAGATGAGGATTGTGACCTTGACTATGTGCCAAACAAATCCAGAGAAGCAGAGATCAATGTAGCTATGAGTAACTCATTTGGTTTTGGTGGCACAAATGGTGTCGTAATATTTAAGAAAATCTAAGGAGATCTAATGGCAACTTATCTTGATTTTGAAAATCGTATAGAAGCTATAGAGTTAGATCTAGAGTCAGCTAGAGCTTCGGGTGATGAGGTTGCAGTAGAATCATTTGAGAAGGATTTGGCAAAAGAGGTCAATAAAACTTTCGGCTCTCTCAATGATTATCAGAAGCTAAGACTTGCGAGGCACCCAGATCGTCCATACTCATTGGACTATATCAATCTTATAATGGATAATGCCTATGAGATACATGGCGATAGAGCATTTCGAGATGATCCAGCGATGTTGTGCTATATAGGTTGGATAGATGGTGTCAAGACCATGGTTATAGGTGAACAGAAGGGTAGGGGAACCAAAAATAAAATCAGACGAAATTTTGGTATGCCAAATCCTGAGGGTTACAGAAAAGCTCTAAGGGCTGTAAAGTTGGCAGAGAAGTTTGATATACCTGTGTTGATGCTAGTGGACACCCCAGGTGCATACCCTGGATTGGGTGCAGAGGAGAGAGGTCAGAGCGAAGCGATAGCACGAAACCTATTTGAATTTTCTAGTGCTAGGATTCCCATGGTATCTATTGTGATAGGTGAAGGTGGTAGTGGTGGTGCATTGGCTATAGGTGTGGCTGACAAACTAGCTATGATGAGATACTCCGTATTTTCTGTCATATCGCCAGAGGGGTGTTCTGCTATATTGTGGAATGACCCAGAGAAGGTAGAGCAGGCTACAAAAGCTATGAAGATTACACCCGATGATCTACTAAAATCTAACTTGATAGATGATATATTGGATGAACCACTCATAGGTGCTCATAGAGACAAGAAAACAGCAGCAGAGGTTCTAAAGCAGTACTATCTTGACAAGGTTAGAGAGCTTAGAGAGTTGACAATAGATGATATGTTAGAGCAGAGATACAAGAGACTTGTATCTGTGGGGGCATTTGCTGAATAGATTTTATATTACACACTCGTGAGGTTTTAGCCTCACTCAATTAGACCTCTTACAAAATCTATCGGAGACGATGGCTTTAGCCTTGTTAAATGGTGAGACTAAAGTCTCACTTCCGAGTTTGTCAAGATATTTATTAGACCTCTTACATAACTCTATAAATGTCTATACTATTTATTGCACATTAAATAATATCTGCAAAATATAGAGTTGTGCAAGAATAAATCCAACAAAAAGTTACAGTTATGCATGAGATAGTCAATCAAATAGTAGATATAGTCGGTAGTTTAGGATACGCGGGTATCTTTATTATGATGTTTTTAGAGAGTAGTTTTTTTCCTTTTCCTAGTGAAGTGGTGATGATACCTGCTGGATATTTGGCTTTTAAGGGTGAGATGAATATATATCTTGCTGTTTTGGCAGGCATTTTAGGCTCTGTGGCAGGTGCACTATTTAACTACTATCTAGCCATGAAGTTTGGTAGAAGTTTTTTACTAAGATATGGTAAATACTTTTTCCTAAAAGAGGATAGCTTAGATAAACTTGAGAAGTTTTTTGATAAACATGGAGAGATATCTACATTCAATGGACGACTCATACCAGGCATTAGGCAATATATCTCACTCCCTGCTGGATTGTCACAGATGAGTGTATGGAAGTTTTCACTATTTACTGCTCTAGGTGCTGGTATATGGGTGATGGTGTTGGCAGGATTGGGCTATTTCCTTGGATCAAATGAAGATGTGATAAGAGAGTATCTACATATCGCTACCTTTATAGCTCTCATATCTGTAGTGTTTATAACTATCTTCTATGTAGTGCGTGCAAAGAGACGAAAGGCTATAGAGGAGGAGGTATGATAGAGCATCTATTTCATAGAAAGATTCAGCTATATATCATAGTGGCATCACTCATATCATTCCTATTGATAATGTTAGATGTGATCTTTGATGGTGCGTTGACTCAGCTTGATAAGGTAGTCAACCAATGGTTCTTAGAGAATCAATCAGAGGCACTTCATACCATATTTTTCTCTATCACCAAGCTAGGCAATCTATCCACTATGTTGATACTCTCTCTGGTTGTTACGCTATTTTTTTTATGGAGAGGGTATAGGGCTGAGATCAAGCTCTACTGGATAGGTATGTTGAGTTCTGCTCTGCTTTTTAGTGGTATCAAAGAGTTAATAGGACGCACTAGACCATCTAGTTATATAGGTGACTATTTTCAACATGGATACTCTTTTCCATCAGGTCATGCCACTATGTCGATGGCATTTGCTCTTTTGATCTTTTTCACACTATATCCTCGTTCATCTACTATATATAAGTATATCCTTTTGGCTTTTGTGGTGTTGTTTCCTCTCTCCATATCTCTCTCTAGGCTCTATCTAGGAGTCCACTATCTTAGTGATGTTTTGGGTGGATTATCGTTGACGATAGGAAGTCTATTTTTGGTTTATAGATTACTCAATAAGGAAGAGCAGAGTTCATGAAAAGTATAGAGATACTAAAGAGGGTAGCCAAAGATGCTGGCGATATAGTGTATAGAGGCTACCATGAGAGTAAAACCATCACCCACAAAGGTGTAGTGGATTTGGTCACGCAGTACGATGTAGCGACAGAAAAATATATATTGGGTGAGTTAAGTAGAGAGTTTCCTGACCATATATTGGTCGGCGAAGAGAGTCATAAAGGTAGTTATGATTTTGAAAAGGCTATCTATATAGACCCTATAGATGGCACTACCAACTTCATACATGGCATACCTCACCTTGCCATATCTATAGCTGTTTGGGAGGGTGGTTTACCGGTTATGGCAGTAGTCTACAATCCTATACTTGACGAGATGTTTTACGCTACTAAAGATCAGGGTGCATACTGCAATGAGAAAAAACTCACAGTATCCACACAAGATAAGCTACAGCAATCGCTTATAGCTACAGGTTTTCCATATGCCAAAGTAGATAGAGGCGTGGAGTATCATTGGGTCATAGAGTCTATGACAAATCTGCTACCATATATCCGTGATATTAGACGACTTGGAGCTGCTGCTATAGATTTATGTTATCTAGCCGAGGGTAGAACAGATGGTTTTTATGAGATAGATTTGAAGCCTTGGGATGTAGCGGGAGGTATACTGATACTACTAGAAGCAGGTGGAGAGGTGACCAACACAAAAGGTGACATATACACCTTTATAGACAGAGGCATCATAGCCACCAACGGCAAGATACATCAGGAGTTGTCTAGTTATCTCTCTAGTATATAGAGATAGGCCTCCGTCTCTCTACTTTTTGTAATCTTGTAAATAAATGTCTTTTTATCGCAAAAATATAGCAGATCAAGCTACTCTGCTGAGTTTCTCTAACTTTATTTCGCTAAAATAATTTTTTAGATTTTAAAAACTTGATTGAATAGAATTATTTATTCACTGAGTTAATCATTGCATCCAAAATAAACAAAATCAAAATAAGAGAAAAAAATGTCAAACATAAAATTGATTTCAACTTCAGCATTAGCTAAAAAACTTTCAATGAGCAAGCACCAACTAGATGAATTATTGTTGGCTGCAAAGTATATTGTAAAAAATGATGATGGTTTTAAACTAACGGAATTAGGCATTCAAAATAGTGGTTCAATGAAAAAACATGCAAAATTTGGAGAGTATATTGTTTGGGATGAAAATATGGAAATTCCAAATAAGCCCATAAACCAAGGGAAGGAGTTTTATTCTTCAACAAAAATAGCAACTAGGTATAATCTCTCTGCAAGAAAAGTGAATTTAATTCTATCTGAAATTGGATTTATTGAAAAATATTTAAAAGGTTGGACAATAACAATCCTTGGCACTAAAAATGGAGGTATTCAAAGAGAAAATAATAAAAATGGAATACCCTATGTTGAGTGGGATAAATCAATTTTTGAAAATAGTGCTTTTTTATCTATTATCCAAGAGGTGAAAGGTGAAGCTGGAGAGAGTACGCAGAAAAAGATCGATGACTCTAAAGAGTCAAGTTTTAGAGAAAAATTCATTGCTAAACATAGGGCAACAGATGGGCATATGGTTAGAAGTAAAGCAGAGATGCTTATAGATAATTGGCTCTATATGGCTGAAATAGTACATGCTTATGAGAGAAAATTGCCGATTGAAGAGGAAGTCTATTGCGATTTCTATATCCCTACAGGAAAAATTTATATTGAATTTTGGGGATTAGAGAATGATCCTAAGTATGCAAAACGAAAAGAAGCTAAAAAAGAAATTTACAAAAAGTACGATTTTAAATTAATAGAACTTACAGATGAAGATGTTTTTAATCTTGATGATGTTTTACCAAAATTATTGTTAAAACATGGAGTGCAAACTTACTAAAAGTATTCTGCTATAAAAGTCAAGACAAATCCCAGTAGGTCGAATTGTAAGCAACCAAAACTAAAACTTCTTCCAAAAAGAGCTACTTAAAAGCACAAAAACAGTATAGCACTCTAGCCTTCCTATTATCATAGCAATAGAGAAGAATATCTTATCAAAATCACTAAAAAAAGAGAAGTTATCGGCAGGTCCTACGAGAGAAAAACCAGGTCCCACATTGCCAACTAGAGCAAAAGCTCCAGAGATAGCACTCATAGCGTCAAAGCCTCTTGCGTAGATATAGATTGTTACAATAGCTACGCTTATCATAAAGAGGGCAAAAAATCCAAAAGTAGAGGCAATAATCCTCTCTTTCTGTTTTACCCCATCAACAAAAACAGATATAACACTTGTAGGGTGTAGAATGCGTTTAAATTCTGAAAAGAGTGTCTTTGCGATGATAACCAAACGAATAACCTTTATTCCCCCAGCAGTAGACCCAGCATTGCCTCCAATCATCATAGCAACAAAGATAATCGCTATTGCTAGATGGGACCAGCTCCCATAATCTATCGTAGCAAAACCTGTTGTTGTCATAACCGAAGCAACAGTAAAAAAAGAGTGTTTTAATGCATCATAGGAGCTATCACTACTCAAATTTATATGGACTAGAGTCAAGGTGACGCTAAGAGCTATAAAGAGGGTAATATACCAACGAATCTCTTCTGATCTATATCCACTTAAGTCTCTGTAGTAGAGCTTTAAGTGTGCCAAGAAGTTTATACCAGATAAAATCATAAAGAGAGTTGTCGTCCAAATCACACCATCATTGCTAAAGTAGCCAAGGGAGCTGTTTTTTGTCGAAAAGCCACCTGTCGAGATGGTCGAAAAGGCGTGATTTATCGCATCAAACCAACTCATATCAAAAAATTTCAACAAAATGGCATCTGCTATAGTAAGTGTAAAATAGACTAGCCACAAGCTGAGAGCTGTATCTCTTATCTTTGGTGTCAGCTTCTCAAGCTCTATCCCTGTTGACTCTGCCTTAAAGAGAGATAGACTCCCAGTAGGATTTATCATAGAGAGAAGTCCTACACCCAAAACGATAACACCTAGTCCACCCAGCCAGTGCATTAAACTTCTGTGAAATAGTATCATGTGAGGTAGGGATTCTATATCGGTATATGTTGTCGCCCCTGTTGTTGTAAATCCACTTATCGCCTCGAAAAAGGCTGATGCAAAAGAGATATCTGTATAGACAAAAAGTGGAATAGCACCAGCGATACCTAGCAGAATCCACAATAGATTAACGACTAAGATACTATCTTTAATTTTCAAATCCAAATCATGATGCCGTAAGCTTGACCACATAAGTAGATTGAGGCTAAAAAATAGGATATCGTAGAGTAAAAATTGATTATAGCTCTCACTGTAGATAATGCCGATAATGATATCTAGCAAAAAGATAGCAGAGACACTCATCCCAATAAGAGATAGTATCTTTATGATGCTCTTATAGTTCATAAATCCATTGCTTTACTTTTGGATTCTCTTTGGTTGTGCAAAAGGCAACGATCAAATCCCCTTCTTGTAAAATAATTTTCTCTTTAAAATCAAAGAGTTGGCTATCTCGCATATAGTACAATTTGGAGCTACCTAGCTTAATCGGTTTGACTGATCTGCCTATGTGAGGAGAGGAGGGGAATATCTTTCTCATCTGGATATTTGCCTTTGAGCCACAAAAACTTTTCTCTATGACCACTTCTGTGGAGTTGACCTCCTCCAAAATTTTATTGTAGGCACTCATTTTTGGACCACGAACAATGATAATATCAAGAGAGTGCATCAAAGAGTAGTACTCCATCTCATTGTTGATAGCCATAACTTTTGAGATGCCTTTCTCTCTTGCTTCTAAACATTTTGTAATGTTGTACTCATCGTTATTGGTAGCAGAGATAAAGATATCAGCACTATCTAAGCTCTCATCCTCAAAGAGTGTACTCATACCATACCTTGAGTTGATAACCGATGCTTTTCCTCCTAATATCTCATCTGCTTTTTCGCAAAGTGTCAAATCTTTCTCTACAAGCTTCACATCTCTGTTTGCATCGACTAACTCTTTAGCGATTGCAACTCCCAATTCATCTGCCCCAAAGACAACACACTTTTGTATGCTCTGCTCTTCTGTTTTTTTCAACCTTTTGCAGACACTTTTGATCTCCTCTTCTAAACCAAAGAAGTAGACAAGATCGTTAGCATATATCTCTTCGTCATCTTTAGGGATAAAAAAGCTTTTATCTCTCTCGATACCAACAATAGCAAACTTATTTGAGCTTAAAATTGTTGGTTCGAGTGTTGCCGAAGTTCGTGTAGAGATAAGTTTATATGGAGTATAGTTGAAAAATTTCACATTATTGGCAAATGGATATTTAAGAAGGGAGACTATTGATTTTGAAGCAAGCTTAATAGGATAGATCATCTCGCTTATCCCTAGCTTCTCTTTGATGAGCGTATCTCCATAGAAATTGTTTTTAATGCGTACAAATTTCCTCTCTATGTCTAAAACACTATCTGCCATCAAGGTAGCAATAAGATTTATATTGTCGGCATTTGTTACAGCTATAAAGAGGTCGATTTTCTTGTCGATAAATAGTTCATATGTCTTGGAGCTTTCAACATCACCATGTAGAGGCATGATATCAAGAGACTCTTGAATCCTATATATAGCCTCTTGATTTTTGTCTATGACTGTGACATTGTGTCCAATGCTAAGAGTCTTTGCTAGGTTAAACCCAACTTTGCCAGCACCAGCTATTATAATATTCATTATTTCTCCTAATCTGGTATTTTACAAAAAAGAGTTTAAACTCCGTATATTGCATCACTATTGATAGTTATTTTTATTTCAACTTTTACTATTTTGGAGATGGTTGCTCTATGCGGTACGATAGAGAGGTTTTTTGTAAAATATCTTTCTACTCTTTTTGGGGTCTGTATGAAAAGGCAATATCAGGGCATTTCGCTTCTCTCTTTTGGCTATCAAAGCTCTCTTGCTTGCTTTGTGATGTATCTGCTTCTCTCTGCTCCACCGTGCTACTCTTTTTTTGCGATTGACTCTCCAGTCACTCTTTTTTAATACAACTCGCTCAAATATCTTCTTCACCTCTCTCCAGTATGCTTTTTGAGCATTCTGTTTTGACTGTACATATATATATCTTTTCTCTGAGATAGACTCTACTATGTTTATATATCTATTTCTATGATTTTCTAGTTTTGTAGTCGGACTGAGTCCTCTATCTAGTATGGACTCTAGCCATCGGTTGAACCAGTTGGAAAATCTAATAATCCAAGCCTTTGGGTGTAGCCCTACAAGCCCCAAAAGATAGTTGGATATCTTGAGAAGTTCTCCTATGAGATATATGATTTTATCTATAAAGTGTATGATTTTTTTGCCAATGCTGTAGTTGGATATAGTATCAAGAAATATATTTAGCATCATTACTTGAAATATAAAGTTTAGGAAGCTAAAACTAGTCAAAAGTAGACTCCACAACATAGAGACCAATGGCAGTATAAGTGCATATATGAATTTCTGTATAGCAGTCCCTAGTACCTTTGTCCAAAAGAAGTAGACCATTGGAATAGATAGTAGCATGCTCCCTATGGCTTTGAGCTTTTTGATTAGTGATGAGTTTTTGATCTCTTCAAATTTGTGTTTTAGTACCAGAGTCAAATTTCTTTTGTATCTACTCACTGAGTGTTCTGCAAAGAATTTAGATATGATATCTATGATGTGCCGTTTTGCCAACATGCCTGCTGTGGCAACTGCTATAGCCTTCTTGCCGCCTGCCTTGATGATGGCTTGTGCAAAAGTTTTAGCTCCTGCTACTTTCGCACCTAGACCAAATTTGAGTATGAGTATTCCTATAGTCTCCCACCATCCAAAAAAGTATACAAGTGATACTATGACACCAGTAGATATAAGTAGTATCAGTCCAGAACTATGTTCAAATATCCAAGCTTTTATGTTGATGAGTATTCGACTATTCACTGTCTACTCGTCTCCTGTGTCTCCATCGCCATCACCATCATCACCCATACCGCCACCAGTAGGATTTACACCTCTAATGCCATGTATAGCTGCACGGATTTGAGACCAAGTGCCACCCAAAAATAGTATGATAAATATAGCAAACTTGCTAAGATTGGCTACCATTCCCCAATCTATCATCCCAAACCACTTCAAGAATGCTATAGGTGTAGCCAATATAAGAGCTAAGCCTATCATGCCTATGGTATTGAGTGTGCCAGCAGTTAGTGTCAACATATAAAATGCTATACTTACCAATATCACACCGCTAAATGGATATACTATATCAGCAGGCTCTTTGACAGATAGTAACATGAGTCCTATCACTGCAACAGATAGAACTATGAGTATAAATATCTTCTTTGCTGTATTTGCTACACCTTTGATATAGTATGTATTTGCTACAAAATATGTAATAGCAGTCAATACAACTACTGCCATATTGGTCGCTATCTGCATAGAACTCTCTAATTTTATGACCGACTTGAACCAAAATTCAAACAGATATACAGATATCAATGCTAGTATTAGGTTGACTACTATCATTAGCCAATGTTTGCCTTTTTTTGTCTCTCTCTTTTCCATCTCTTACTCCTTTGTATTGTTGGAATTGTCTCTATCTTCTCTATCTCTCTTGCTACTCTTTTCTATATGTCTATTGACACAATCAAAAAACTTTTTGTATAACAACTCTCGTTTTTCATCCTCAAGTGATAATGAGAGTACCTCTAACCGTACCTTTTCACACTCAGGAGATAGTATATCGTCATGTTCAAATGCTTTTTTGAGTAGCAGTATGGTATGTGCAAATCTATCTTTGAAAGCTATGATATATGCCCTAATGGTCTCTGATATATTGTGTACCTTTACATATGTTTGCGATTTTTTAAACCACTGTAGTGTCGCCATCACCATATCATATCGGCGTTTGAACCATGGTATAGCCATCAGTTGAGCTTCACCTACATGTAGCACAAAGTGTACAGGTATAAAAAAGAGTACTTTAAATAGATACAACCCTATCCCTATCCAGATATGACCAGATACAAATGCCATCAATGCAAATATGCCTATAAGCTCCATAAAGATAAATGGAGCTCCAAATAGCGTCAAAACCATCCAATTGGGAAGTGTTTTTATCTTGTTTTCAGACCATATTGCTAGCCTTGATCTCTCAAGAGAGCGAGTGATACCCTTAAATCCAAACTCCCAAAAGATCTCTAAAAATATCAATACAAATGCAGAGAGTGCAAAAAAGAGAATCCTTGCAAAGATGTTGTTAAATTCAAGGTGGACTTTTTTGCCCTCTCTCCACTCCTCTTTTTTGCTATACAATCTATTTTCATACTTCTCTAAAAACCACTCACCAAAACTTTTGAGTTTTGTGCCTATCTTTTGCCATAGTATCTTTGTAAATGGTATATACTCTCCAAAAAACAGGATAAGAAGAGGGATCATTATCCAAGGGTTGGTAAGTAGTGCTATGATGTGATCCATTACTATTATCCTTTTGAAGTTTATGACTATTACTATACCAAAATTATCTCAATATTGCAAATTTTAACAATCTATAAATCAACTTTAGGTATAATCGCGTTCCTTATTCGCATTTTGGATTTGGAAATACTCATGTAGTTATTCCTTGAGAGGTTGCACAGTTTGTGTTTAGGGCTACAGAGGATTAAACCTAAAGACTACGGTCTATAAAAATCAATTACTTTACCAAGGAGAAAAAATGGTAACAATGAAAGACTTACTAGAGTGTGGAGTACACTTTGGTCACCAAACAAGAAGATGGAATCCAAAGATGAAGAAATTTATCTTCGGTGAGAGAAAAAATATATATATCATAGATCTACAAAAGACTCTAAGATACTTTAAATATACATACAATATCGTCAGAGATGCAGCAGCAGAGGGTCAGACAGTACTATTTGTAGGTACTAAAAAACAGGCTCGTTCAGCAGTAAAAGAGCATGCTGAGAGATGTGGTATGCCATATGTATCTACTAGATGGTTGGGCGGTATGCTTACAAATTACCCTACTATCAAAAAATCTATTAGAAAATTAGAGATTATTGAGCAGATGGAAGAGAATGGTCAGATAGAGCTTCTTACAAAAAAAGAGGCCCTTATGCTTAGAAGAAAGAAAGAGAAGCTAAATGCCTATCTTGAGGGCTATAGACACATGAAAAAACTTCCAGATATGATGTTTGTAGTAGATGCAGTCAAAGAGCATATCGCTGTCAAAGAGGCTAGAAGAATGGGTATGAAAGTTGTAGCACCACTAGATACCAATTGTGATCCAGATGTGATAGATTATCCAATTCCTGGAAATGATGACGCTATCAGATCTATCAACCTATTCTGTAGAGAGATGGCAGAAGCTATCATCGAAGGTAAAGCAGCACTTGCAGAGGCTGAAGGCAAAGCAGTTGAAGAGATAGCACAAGTAGATGAGCAAGAGGTAGCAGAGGTTGTGGCTGAAGCGGTAGCCGAAGAGTCAGCACCAGTAGAAGAATCAAAGACAGAGGAAGCATAATAATGGCAAAAAACTTTGGACCAAAAGATATCAAAAAACTTAGAGAGATGACAGATGCAGGTATGATGGACTGCAAAAAAGCACTTGGTGAGTCTGACGGAGATATGGAGAAGGCTGTAGAGTGGTTGAGAGATCAAGGTATGGGTGCTGCAGCAAAGAAGGCTGGTAAAGTAGCTGCCGAAGGTGCTATTGCTATAAAGGTCGAGGGAGATAAAGCTGCTATAGTAGAGATCAATTCACAGACAGACTTTGTAGCACAAAATGATAAGTTCAAATCACTTCTCAGTGAAGTAGTAGAGCATGCTTTCGCTAACGATCTAGCAGATGCCGAGGCTATTAATGCCTCTACTATCAATGGTCAATCATTTGAAGAGTACCTATCTTTGCAAATTGCAACTATAGGCGAGAAACTTGTAGTGAGAAGATCAGGTCTAATCATAGGTGATGAGACTACAGCTATCAATGGATATGTACACTCAAATAACCAAAATGGTGTCATCATAGAGGCGAAGTGTGACTCAGCATCAACAGCAGAGGCTATGCGTCCAGCTCTTAGAGATGTGGCTATGCATGCGGCTGCTATGAGTCCTACTACACTATCTTACAAAGATTTTGATGCCAATTTTGTAGCAGAAGAGACAAAAGGGCGTATCGCAGCTATAGAGAATGAGAATGAAGAGTTGGTAAGACTTGGAAAGACTCCAAAGAATGTACCACAATATATCTCTATGTCGCAGTTGACAGACGAAGTGTTGGCACAAGCTGAAGCGGATATCAAAGCTGAACTATTGGCAGAGGGTAAACCAGAAAAGATTTTGGATAGAATTATCCCTGGTAAGCTAGAGAGATTTATATCTGACAATACAACACTAGATCAAGAGCAGTGTCTACTAGATCAAAAGTTTGTAATGGATGATAGCAAAACAGTAGCAGAGTATATCGCAGAGAAAGCTAAGGCAGCTGGCGGTAGTGCAGAGATTACCTCTTTTATTAGACTAGAAGTTGGTGAAGGCATAGAGGTTGAAGAGGAAGATTTCGCAGCAGAAGTTGCAAAGCAGATGGGTTCATAACTCCGTCTCAATCCACAAATAACACATGACCTCGACTTAAAACATCATAGCCGAGGTCAAGTATGGTAGGGGTCTGGTGACAATGATATGCGTAGCGTAGCGAAGTGTATCGTTGTCACCTGACCTCGGATGAAGCACAACCATGCTACAAGGAGCCGAGGTCAAGTGTCGACCCCCCTAACCCCACCATCCATATCCCATCCACCCATCGGAGAAACTTATGTCAAATATCCTGCTCAAAGCTACCAATATATCTCACCATTTTGATACAGAGCTATATAGAGATATCGATCTTATGCTAGAGTCCACAAAGAGTGCTGCTATATTGGGACGGAGCGGAAGTGGCAAATCCACTCTTTTGCATCACTGCTCTACATTTCTCAAGCCTCACAAAGGAGATATTACTCTACTAGATCAAGATATATATACTCTAAGTGATGAGAAGATAGAGCAGATGAGACGAAGCAATTTAGGCATTATATTTCAATTTCACTATCTCTTCAAGGGGATGAGTGCATTGGAAAACATAGAGGTATCTACTATCTTGGCAGGTACAGAGGTAGATAGATTACTGCTAGATAGATTGGGTATAGGTGGGTTGATAGAGCAGAAAATATCAGAGCTATCAGGTGGAGAGCAGCAGAGAGTATCTATAGCAAGAGTCTTGAGTAAAAAGCCCAAGATTATATTTGCCGATGAACCTACAGGCAATCTAGACAAAGAGACAGCCAATTTAGTGATGGATGTGCTATTGGAGTATATCAAAGAGAACAGTGCATCGCTTCTTTTGGTGACCCATGATGAGGAGTTGGCTATGAGATGCGATGATATATATAGACTCAAAGAGCAGAAGTTAGAGCATATTAGGATATCTCAAGATGAAGTTTGAACTCTCTGAGATTGTCTATAATATCTCTATGATATTTCTCATTATTGTAGTATCATTTGCCATTACCAAATTTGTAGGTAAATATGGCGATAAGTTTGAAGATGACAAATAACTATTTTGCTTGAGCTATCAATACACCCTCTATAAGCTTATCTATATCACCATCTAATATCCCAGCTACATTTGAGAATGGTTGGTTGCTTCTAGTATCTTTGACCTGTTGATATGGTGCCAATACATAGGAACGAATCTGATGACCCCAACCGATATCACTCTTCTCTACACCATCTATAAGAGCCTGTTTTTTTGCCATCTCATACTCATATAGACGAGACTTTAGCATCTTCATAGCTGATGCTTTGTTTTTGTGTTGACTTCTGTCGTTTTGGCACTGCACTACTATACCTGTAGGCTCATGCGTTATGCGGATGGCAGATTCTGTCTTGTTGACATGTTGTCCACCTGCACCAGAAGATCTATATGTATCTATACGCAGATCTCTATCCTCGATCTCTATATCTATATCATCATCTATCTCAGGCGATACCATCACAGAGCTAAAACTTGTGTGTCTCTTTGCGTTGCTGTCAAATGGCGATATCCTTACAAGTCTATGTATACCATTTTCTACTTTGAGGTATCCGTAGGCATTTTCACCTTTGATGATGAACGAGACATCTTTGATGCCAGCTTCATCACCTGCTTGATAGTCCAACCCCTCCACCTTGAAGCCATGTCTCTCTGCCCATCTTAGATACATACGATGAAGCATGCTTGCCCAATCTTGGGACTCAGTACCTCCAGCACCAGGGTGTATGGATATTATGGCATTATTGCTATCATGCTCGCCTGAGAGCATTATCTGCACTTCAAGAGCTTCAGTCTTCTCTTTGAGCGAAGGAGCATCATCATAGAGCATCTCTAATGTCTCCTCATCACTCTCACTCTTTGCTAGCTCGAAGTACTCTACAGCATCATCTACAGCATCTTGTGCATCGTTGTACTTCTCCAATACTCTAGTGATACGAGTCTTCTCTTGAGATATTTTGCCAGCCTTTGCGGCATCACTCCAAAAATCACTATCTTGCTGCATCTGTTCAATCTCATCAAGCCTGTTTATGATAGCATCAGGTTTGACAATATTTTTGATATTTTCCATTTTGATAGTCAGTGATTTTAGTAGTTCACCATACTCATAAGCATCCAACATAGACTCCTTAGCTTCACATTTGTTGCAATTATACTATATTTAGCTATGATAGTTAATGAATAGCTGACTTAATACTACTCTTTACCACAAAATCCGAATATGACTTGAGAAAACCTAGAAAAAAGATGGAGTAGAGTATAAACTCTTTAGATGAGTCAAAAATATGCTCTATCATCATATTGAAAAAGAGAATAAATGAGATGAGGAGTATAATATTTTTGATAAACATGGACACCTCTTTGGATCTCAATATCCTATAGAGATATCTGATATGCATTAGATAAAAAATCACCCCAAAAACAAAGGCTAAGAGACCATAGCTTTTGCCTATATCTATCCAAGTATTGTGTACTTTAGTCTCATGCAATTTATATACCACTATATGATCTGCACCACCCCAAGGGTATTGCCAAATATACTTTAACCCTTTCAGCCACCAACTTGCTCTTTGATCTGTAAAACCATGATGACTTACCGCTCGCTTAAATGCCAATGTATCTTGAAGAGAGTGGTAGCCTGCAAAGAGTAACCCAATGGTGACAAATAGTATAATCAGTGTATAGTACCATCTGTAATCCTTGTAAACCTTATATAAAAGTTGCAGATAGAACCAAGCCGAAGCTATTATGACTAAAAGTATTGCCAATCTCCTGCCAGTCCCTAGAGAAATCCACAACAATACTCCACCGATAGCAAACATTAGCAGTAATTCAAGATAGCTAAATCTTCTCTCTCTAAAACTCTTAAATGACAATAGTATCATAGCCATCAGTACAATCATAGCGGAAGAGAGGTAAGAGACTATGGTTACAGCTATTTTCCCATCAGTATGAAAGTGAAGACCTTGAGTGGCATAGTATACTCTAAAACCATAATTAGAGAGTTTATCGTTGGCATCAAAGCCAAAATAGCTATAGAGTATACCTATCCCATAGGCTATAAAAAATGAGTATAGAAGATAGAAGATTTTCTTGTCACCTATATCTGTATGGTGATGTTTTGTAAATATACTATTGCCGACAAGGTAAAAAAAGCTCATCAATAAAACTTCAGATATCACCCCACCTATCCATGCAGGCACATGAAAAGCATCTCTATGTTCGTTTAGATATACGCCATAGAGAGAGATGATAAAGAGAAGCAGTGTAGCAAATTCAAGTGAAAATATCTTTTTGTAGTCTATAAATAGTAATAATGGAATCAAAAAAACCCAACTCATCCCATAGAAGATATGCGAACCATAGAGAAAAAGCAGGGTAATAAGCCCATATATGTATAAATTATTTTTTAGACAAGAGTCCTTTGGGTTACTCATCCTCTTTCTTCAATCCCTCTATGAAATTCAAGAAAAATACTAAAAATATAGAGAAGATCAAACTTGTTATAAATGTGACGACAATAATAAGTTTCTTTCTTGGTTTTATAGGATGGTCTAATGTTTGAATCTTGCCAATCATTTTTGTAAATTCTATTTTATTAGTAGAGATTGACTCTTTTAATTTTTCAATGTTCTTTTTGATTTGTAGTATTGTATTTTTGATTCCATTTAAAATTGAATCTTTTTGACTCACTTGCAAGGCATAAATGGCAGCAAGTGCTGGATCAATCCTTGACAGAGAGGTCACTCTTTGATTCATATCATCTATACTATTTTTGATATTTTTATAATTTTCTTCACTAGATAGAAGATCGTTTTTGGAAAGTTTTATTTGTTTTTTTATCTCCTCTATATAAGCATATATTTTCTTATTTGTATCAGAAACAATCTCATCTGTAATAGTTTGTAGATATTTGGTCCCCTCTTCATTATTTCGAGATAAAACCTCTAGGGTTATAATCTTCTTGCTATTTTTTGGTGAAGTAATTTTATCTATATATGGCAACTCTTTTGTGACACCTTTTGCTCCAACTTTATACTTGTAAGAAATCTTTTGTATTATATCTTGAGTATAAAAATCTGAGTTGTTGCCACTATTGCTAGTAATTGATCCGATCTCAATCATTGATTTTACTGAATATATAGGTTTTTTAATATAGTAAGCCAATACTACAGCAACAAGTGTAGCTATAGTTACTATAGTATATATAATCTTTTTTCTTTTTTTCAAAATCAAAAAAAGTTCACGCAAATCTATCTCGTCATCATGAACTCTGTTGTCCTCTATGCTATTTTGCACTTCTCTATTCCTTCTGTTTGATTGTGTAATTATACTATTGTTATCTTAATTGTCTTTATTGTTTTTATTATGCTCGAACTCTGGTACTATCTTTTGAAGAGTTTTTAATTTCTCATTTGTTGCGATCAGATTGCTGATGTCGCTACGCAATTTTTCTATATCGTATGGTGTTGGTGATGCGACTGTGATAGAGTCATACTCTGTATGCATATCGCTCTCATCTATGAGTAGCTCTTCATAGAGCTTTTCACCTGGTCTCAAGCCTGTGAACTCTATCTCTATATCATCTCTACCACTTAGCTCTATCATCTTTTTGGCTAAATCCACTATCTTGATAGGCTCACCCATATCCAAGATAAATATCTCACCACCACTTCCTATAGCACCTGCTTGTAGTACAAGCTCACAAGCTTCAGGTATGAGCATAAAGTACCTTGTGATATCAGGGTGTGTGACGGTAATAGGCTTACCATTCTCAATTTGACTTTTAAATTTAGGTATCACGCTCCCACTACTTCCAAGTACATTGCCAAATCTCACAGCCACTATCTCTGTATCGTTAGATGGTACATTTTGAGCATATAGCTCACAAACTCTTTTGGTTGCACCCATTACATTGGTAGGACGTACAGCTTTATCTGTAGATATGAGTATAAACTTTTTCACTCTATACTTTATTGATAGGTCTATGCTGTTTTGGGTACCTACTATATTGTTTAGTATCCCCTCCTCGATATTTGCCTCTACCATAGGGACATGTTTGTAAGCTGCAGCGTGTATCACTATATCTGGTTGATATTTCTCGAATGTCTTTTCGAGATGCTCTCTATTGTAGACAGATTGCATTACACATACTCTATCTACACTATCGTCTATCTCTTGATCTATCTGATAAAGATTGTATTCACTATGATCTAGCAGTATAAGTTTTTTGGCTTGAAATTTTATACACTGTCGTACTATCTCACTACCAATGCTTCCCCCCGCTCCTGTGATTAGGATAGTTTTGTTTTTAATGAAAGATGAGATTTTGTCTTTATCCAAATCTTGTGGATGTCTTGCTAGTAGGTCTGCTACAGAGATATCTTTGAGCTGTTGAGAGTATGACTCTTCTTTTAGTATCTCATCCATTGATGGCAGTATCTGTATCTCTTCAAAAAAACTATTCAATTTATTGTATATCTCTTTGATTCGATTTTTTGAAGCAGAAGGCATTGCTATAACAAGAAGATCATATTTTTGCTCTCCAAGGTGTTTTTTGAGATCATTTTTTGAGATGATTTTGGTGCCATCTATGCTACGATTGTGCAGTACGCTATCATCATCTATGAAAAACTTTATCTTATATTTACTATTACGAAACTCCTCTTCGAGCTTCAGTCCAGCCTTACCTGCACCATATATGACTAGAGTTTTACCTTTTTTTATATATCTCTTGTTGGTGAAGTAGTAGTAGCTATACATTAAAAGATTGATACTAAAGAGGTATGTAAACAGTTCGCTTACAAAGAATCTGACCTCTACTTCTTTATAAAATATTGGCATATAGACAAGAAAGGCTGTTGCATATACGGCACTTTTAATCAAGAAAGTTTTTTGAGTTGACTTACTCCATGAGAGTGAATAGTCACGAAATATCAATCCTGATGCAACTAAGCGAACCAAGATAACTACAAGAACAATATTTAATAAAAATTCTTTATGGAATATCCAAAAACTCCATGTAAATGTCAAGAGTGTCAATACAATAATTACAATAAAATTAAGTACTCTTTTGTCTAAATGCTGTTTCAAATGAATCCTTTTCTGCTGTCAATGAATCGTACTATAGTATAGAGAAAAACAATACTCATGGTAAAATAGATGAATGTTAGTGAAGAGTTATCACGCATGACCCAAGCTATTATGAAAAGTATGGCATTTATAAAAATAGAGTAGATAGTTACCTTGCTGTGGCTCCAGCCACTCTGTGTCAATCTTTGATACGCATGTTTTTTATGTGCTTTTGAGAGTTGCTCTCCATTTTTATAGCGTCTGTAAAGTGTCAAAGTAGCATCAAACCAAAATAGTCCAAATATGATGATCCACACCCAAAGATTGTTAGCTTCTTGGTTTGCATAGTATATTGTAAATATTGCTATATTGTATCCTAGGAGTGTGCTACCCACATCGCCCATAAATATCTTTGCTCTATGCCAATTCCAAACCAAAAATCCCAATACAGCTACAATTAAAATCAAAAAGTGATCTCCGCCAAAAAGTAAAAAACCAGCTATTCCAATAAAAATTGTCTCACTCCCAGCATATCCATCTATGCCGTCAAGAAAGTTATAAAGATTGATAAACCATACTATCATAAAAAAAGCAAATGTGTTGACTGCAAACGGATTGCTTATAGTAAAAAAGAAAAGATCGAGCGTTTGCAGTCCACCTATGAAGTATAATCCCAGGGTAGCTACAAGGCTTTGCACTCCTAATCTTATGCTAGCACTCAGTTCATAAAGGTCATCAAGGTAGCTCACTATAGAGATAAGTACACCCATCATCAAGGCAAAAAATAGTGAATGATCTATCTCTTTTATTATAAATAGATAGATAAGACCAGCAAACCA
>FPHC01000064.1_pt1 | contig 110813 bp, 115 predicted proteins | sample 1057211 | NCBI WGS metagenome assembly FPHC01 (sample SAMEA4473313, study PRJEB15554) | hydrothermal vent metagenome | biome: marine basaltic hydrothermal vent biome; feature: marine hydrothermal vent; material: water | place: Pacific Ocean | collected 2011-06-14/2011-07-23 | depth 1199 m
TTTTCTTGAGGAGATGATTATGAAAAAAAAGAAAAAATTACTTGATATTGTACGAGATAAGATACAATTTAATGAGCCTAAAAGCCAACGGCTTTGAAATTAAAAATATCATAACTTGGTATAAAACAAATGCTATGCCAAATCTTACAAGAAGAGTTTTAACACATACAACAGAGTTTGTAATATGGGCGGTTAAGGGCAAAGGTTGGATTTTTAATTATGAGATATTAAAAGAGTTAAATCCAGAAAAGCAAAAAGATGGCACATCTAAGCAGATGAGAGATTTATGGAGTATGCCACTTGGATTTTCTAATGAAAACGATATAGTGCTAGACCCATTTGCAGGAAGTGGAACAACACCATATATTGCTCAAAAATATAATAGAAATTTCATAGCAATTGAAAAAGAAGAAAAATATATTAAAGCAATAGAAAAAAGAGTAGCAGTCAAACATAAAAAAGAAGAACAAAAACAACCATTACTTAGTAAAAAATGTACAACAAATTGTAGGAGAGAAGAAGGCTACAGCACGGGTTTATTTAATTTTAATTATCAAACAGAGTTAAATGAAGTTAGAAATTTAAAGGTGTAAAACCACCTTGTCCCTCAACTCAGTCGCTATACACACATTGACACTCAATCAAATATTTGATATACTTCGGATATACATTAACAAGTGGAGTGCATCATGACTGCAACAATATCCAAATGGGGAAACTCACAGGGGTTAAGGTTTCCAAAAAATATATTAGAAGAGTTAAATTTATCGGTAGGGGATAAAATAAAACTTTTAATCTATAACGATAAGATCATTTTAGAGCCGATCAAAAAATCAAGAAAAAAATATAATATTAATGAATTAGTTAAACAAATTCCATCAAATTATAAGCCTTATGAAGAATTGAATAATAAAACTGGAAAAGAAGAGTGGTAAAATATATTCCAGAACAAGGTGATATAGCCATTTTAAGTTTTGATCCACAAAGCGGACATGAACAAAAAGGAAGAAGACCAGCAATCATAGTTAGTAATAAAACTTTCAATCAATATTTAGGGCTTGCTTTTGCATGTCCTATAACAAATACTAAGAGAGATTTTCCATTCCACATTAGATATGATGGAAAAGATGTAAGTGGATATATCATGACGGAACAATTAAAATCAATTGATTATAGTACTAGAAAAATAAAATTTGTTGAAAAAGCTGATACCGATACAATCAATAATATATTAGGGATCATTGATAGTATATTAGAGTAGAGTCTATAATCTCCCCATTTATCAAGAGGAGTGTTTGGATGATGCCAATGTTATCACAATTCAAACTATGCTAAAACTCCGTTAGAGGAGTAAACATTATCAAAAAAGTACACATTGAGACAATAGAATATTGCCATATCGTCAATTGAGAGATGGATAGTATGAGTATCTTGAGACCATTAAAAATTTCGTGTCAGTAACTTTAGTATGGTTTTACCTTGATATGGTGACCTTGATATGGTGACCTTAAAAGGTCACTTCCAAGAGAATGATTCTATTTGTAAGATATTGGTTTCATCAGAATGGTAAAACTAAATAATCCACCACAACTACTCTCTCGAGGAGAGTGTAAAATGGATTATTGTGATAAAAATAGATCTCGCATCTTTTCAAATATCTGATGAGGAGAAAATCTCTCTATCTTTTCTCCATTCCATACATTTGGCAATAACTCTATCAATAGATATAGCAATATTGTCATCGGATAAAAGGCATAATACTCCACTCTAAAGCTATCAAAATCATATCTATCTCTAAACCAATCTATAGCACTAGGGACATCATGATAGACAAGCAGAAGCTCTATAGAGAAGACAACTCCCCAAGCTAGATATGTCATAGAGGCGACTAGTATCACACCCAATATACCATACATCAACATCACCACAGAGATAAATATAGCCATATAGATAGCAAATGACTCAAACCCAAGTATGGCAAATACTACCAGCATACTAAAGACAAAGAGAAGTGAGCCAAGGAGTGTAAATAGCTCCAAATAATTCAATCTTTGACTAAAAGAGTCACTATAGTATGCTCCCACCAAAAGTATAGCAAATATAGCAAATATAGTCACGATAATATATCTATACTCTTTTAACTGCTCCATACTCTGCCTCTACTTATCTATCTCGTAGAGCTTGATAAGACTTTTGAGATCGGCTCTTTTGCCTAGCCACTCTTCATAGAGCTGGCTCATAGGCTTTAGCCCACCATTGGACAATATATGCCTCTTGTAGCCTTTGGCTTTCTCTATATCAAATCCAGACTCTTCATCAATACACTCAAAGAAAGCATCTGCACTAAGTACTTCTGCCCATTTATAGCTGTAGTATCCAGCAGCATAACCACCACCAAATATATGTGCAAAACCATTCTGAAACTTGTTGTAGCTAGGTGGCTTTAGTGGCGATACGGTCTCCCTGATGTTATCTAGCAACTCTTGCACCTCATCTCCTTGATATAAGGATTGGTGCAACTTGAAATCAAATAGTGCAAACTCTATCTGCCTCAACATTCCTAGTGATGCTTGAAAGTTTTTGCTCTCTTTTATCTTGGATAGTAGCTCTTTTGGTATACTCTCTTTAGTCTCATAATGATATGCAAATCTCTCTAGTATAGCTCTCTCATATGCAAAATTTTCCAAAAATTGAGATGGAAACTCTACAACATCCCATGCCACACCGTTGATACCAGATATTGATCTCTCATTGCATTTACCAAACAGATGATGTATAGCATGACCCATCTCATGAAATAGTGTCACCACATCATCATGTCTCAATAGACTAGGTGCATCTTCTGAAGATGGTGAAAAGTTGCAGACTACAAAAGCAGTAGCCAAATGCCTCTTGCCACTACTATCTATAAAGTGAGTCTCCCAATCATTCATCCATGCCCCACCCCTCTTCTCTTCTCTAGCCTCTAAGTCAAAATATATGCGACCACTAAGCTCTCTACCACCATCATATATATCATATACTTTTACCTTCTCATTCCATACATCCACTTCAACTCTATCGAACTTGACATCAAATAGTTCAGATACTATATCCAACATACTAGACAAGACCCTATCTTGTTCAAAATATGGTTTAGTCATACTATCATCAAAATCGAACTTATCCCTCTTGAGCTTCTCACTATAGTAAGCTACATCATAACTAGCTATAGACTCTATACCATCTATCTTTTTGGCAAACTCTACAAGTTCATCGAGCTCCTTTTTGCCATGCTCTAACGATAGTGAAGCCAATCCCTCAAGAAACTCTATGACGACAGATTCGCTACTAGCATCTCTAGTTTGTAGAGCATATATGGCATAATTGTCATAACCCATTATCTTGGCTTTCTCACTCTTGAGTTTGAGTATCTCATCTATCACTTGGGCATTTTGTGGTGCTCTAGTACTGTAGGCTCTATATAGCTCCTCTCTATATTTCCGATTTACTCCATATGTCATATATGCCATATAGCTAGGTATCTGTAGAGTAAACCTATATACCTCTTTGTCATCTCTAGTAACTTTTGCACTCTCTAAGTCTATTGGTGGTATACCCTCTACATCTCTCTCGTCATCTATGATAAGCTCATACTCATTTGTAGCGTCTAGTAGATTTTGCGAAAATTGGTTACTCAACTCACTCAATCTTAGAGATATCTCCTCCACTCTCTTCTTTTTATCAAGCGGCAACTTCGCTCCTGACAATACAAAGCTTTTCACCTCATCATCTATCACTTTCTGGGCTTCAATATTGTCACTTTGCATCCTCTCTAGCTTGGTAAATAGTTTGACATTTTGTGCCATTTCGCTACTAAACTTTGAGAGAAGGGGGATAGACTCCTCATATGCTCTCTGCGTAGCTTCAGAGTTGGATACTGAGTTGAGATGAGATAGTGGCGTAAAGAAGTTACTAAGCTCCTCATCCATATCTTGCATCGGTTTCAGTACATCGCTATAGCTTGCAGCATCACTATCTGTAATCTCTGCTATCTTCTCTCTCTGTCTATCTAGTAGTTGAGATAGATCACTAGAGAATGTATCTAAGTTTTCTATCTTAAAGTTTTGGAAACTCATTATATTATAACCTTATTTTTTTATTGATTGTCTCTCTATTGTAGCATAAGAGTTCTTGAGTCAAAATTATGCTATAGGCTTTTGCGAAATGGATCTCTTGTGGCTTGATTTGATATCTTTAAAAAGGTAGATATATCTTATCTACCAACTCATCATATTCACTCTGATGGTTACTATCTATAGTGATACCTCCTCCACTCTTGTAGTATAACTCACCATCTCTACACTCTATATATCTAATCATCACAGATGAGTAGAGTGAACTACCATCAAAGATACCAAATATACCTGTATAAAATCCTCTATCATGGCTCTCTATATCATCTATGATCTCTATAGTCTTTCTCTTTGGTGTACCCGTAATAGAGCCAGCTGGTGTCAAGTGATCTAGCGTATCCCCTATGGAGTCTCTCCAATTATCAGGCATAGTAGCAGTAATTTTGGAGCTTACTTGCAGTAGCTCTTTGTCGCCAGCTTTTATCTGATCTACATATCTAAATCTCTCTACCTTTACATCTCTAGCAACAATACCAAGGTCGTTACGCATGAGATCTACTATCATTATATGCTCTGCCATCTCTTTGGGATTTGACAATATCTTCTCTTTGGCATCTGGTATAGATGCCTCTATAGTACCCTTCATTGGATATGTAGATATAGTATCTCCTGCAATCTCTACAAACCTCTCTGGTGAGAAGCAGATAAATTTATCCTTGAAATAGAGCTTATAGTCTGCTTGTGCATATCTAAATATATCTATCAAAGATAGACTACTCTCTATATGTGTTTCAAATGTGAGATTGAGTAGATATGTATTTCCTGATTTTATCTGCTCCACTACCCTCTCTAGTGATCTTTTGTAATCTTCAAATGGTATACTATTTCTTACAAAACTATACTCTTCTCTTATAGATTTTGAAGCATAATTCCTCTTACTTCTAATTTTGTAATATATATCATCATCCAACTCTTCTAATGGCTGAGCATATATTTCACTCTTGTCATAAGAGAGTATAAATAGAAATGGTACTCTATCTCTACCTAGAGAGTTTATCTTCTCGATACCATCTATATGGTTCATGCATCAAGTAGAAGTAGCTTTAGTATAGCCATACGGATATATACACCATTTTTTACCTGCTCCAATACTTTGCACCTAGGATCAGTCAACAGATCATCACAAATATCTATATTTCTCATCACGGGTCCAGGATGAAGAAGAAGTATATCTCTATCTCTTATCCTATCTTTTGTGATGCAGTAGTGCTGTGCATATGTGTTATAGTCATCAAATATTGGCTTAGTATGTCTCTCTAGCTGGGCTCTAAGACTCATGATAATATCTACACTATCTATGACATCATCCAACTCTTCATATTGAGGCAGATCACTTTGTGGCATAAATGGCTTAGGGGCTACCAATATGACATTCATGCCCATACGCCTAAAGAGTCTGATACCAGAGCTAGCAACCCTAGAGCTAACTATATCCCCCACAATAGCTATGGTTTTTCCCTCTACACTACCAAAATGTTCCTGCATTGTAAATAGATCCAATAGTGCTTGTGTGGGGTGGGTCAAATTTCCTGCACCAGCACTAATGACAGAGGTCAGATTCATATCTGCCAACTCTCTAGGTATCTCATTTTTGGAGTGACGGATGATAACACCATCTGGCTCCATAGCACATAGGTTTGCAAATGTATCCTCCAGTGTTTCACCCTTCTCTGTAGATGATGTAGATGGATTGAGATGTACTACTGCAGCACCAAGCCTCTTGGCTGCTACCTCAAAAGAGCTTCTTGTTCTCGTAGAGTTCTCAAAAAATAGTGTAATGAGAAGCTTATCTCTCAGAAGAGCTATCGGTCTCTCCCTCTTGAACTTTTCTGCATCACTTAATATATCTGCGATCTGACTATCGCTTAAATCACTAGTAGCTATGAGATGTTGCATATATCACCCTTTATAAACATAATAGACTTTTTGTGATTATATCAAAAATAACAAATATCTATCTTGCATCTATATCTTCTCCACCTCTATCTTATCTGCCTCATCAGCTCTAAGTACTATTAGTGTACCATCAACCTCTATCTCTAGCGTCTGTTTTGCTAGAGAGTATCTCTTTAAAACTATAGTTTCGCCTACTATTATACCAAATGAGTTGAAACGATCTCTCAATGGTTTATCTGCATCTATCTTGATAATCTTTGCTTCCATATCTTTTTTGAGTTGACTAAGTAACATATTTTATCTCCTATATTATAAGTAGTGTCACATGATAAGCTATAAAGCTCAATATCCATGCCGTAGAGGTGGTCATCACAAATAGATAGAGTAGATACTTCCAGCCTCCAGCCTCTTTGGCAAAAACCATTGAGGCAGCAAGACAAGGCAGATATATCATCACAAAGACTATAAATGATATAGCAGATGCAAATGGTATATTGGCTCTAATCTGATCTGCCAAGCCATTACTATTTTCATCTACTTCATCACCTAGAGCATACAATACACCTAGTGTAGATACCACCACCTCTTTGGCTGCCAAACCTGCTTCAAGTGCTATACTCATACGCCAATCAAACCCAAGAGGTGCAAAAAATGGTTCGCTAGCATGACCTATGATACCCAGATAACTACCCTCTAACTCTTTTAGTTTTAGTTCATTTTGCAGCTTGCTCTTCTGTACATCTGTAGTGGAGAGTTCTATTTGGCTTTGATACTGCTTCTCTAGTGTATGATCTTTTGGATAGTTGCTAGCAAACCATATGAGCATGGATGCAGCAAGTATAAATGTACCCGCTTTTTTGAGGTAGCTCTTTGCCTGTCCATAGACTGTATGCCACACTAGCTTAAATGATGGCATACGATACTTTGGCATCTCCATAACAAATGGTTCATCATCACCCTTAAATACAAATATCTTCAATACTTTAGCAGATATCAATCCCAACAATGCACCCGACATATATATAATAAAGAGTATATTACCAGCATTTTCTTGAGGGAAAAAAGCTCCAACAAAGAGTATGTATATCGGCAATCTTGCACCACAACTCATAAATCCTATTATATATAGAGTGATGAGACGATCTTTCTCATTTTTGAGCGTCCGTGCTGCCATATATGCAGGCACAGAGCATCCAAATCCTGTCACCAGTGGTATGAAGCTCTTACCATGTAGTCCAAACTTATGAAAAAAACCATCAAGCAAAAACGCCACCCTACTCATATATCCTGTAGTCTCAAGTAGTGCTATACCTATAAAGAGTATGATAATATTTGGCAAGAACATCACCACTGCCCCAACCCCAGATATCATACCATCTGCTACTAGTGAACCTAAATTTCCATCACCAAGTATATCTTTGGCTTTTTCACCTATCCATATAAAGGTAGCATCTATAGCATCCATAGGCAATGCACCTAGTTTAAATGTAAGCTGAAAAAGCCCCCACATAAAAAAGAGAAATAGCGGTATACCCAATATTTTATTGATGAGTAGATTGTCTATCTTTTGAGTCATATTTTTAGCACGCATCGACTTGATAGATATCACCTCCATCTTTGCACCTTTTGCAAAAGAGAAGTGTTCATCGGCAAATATTTGACCTAAATCTTTAATGCCTGTATGTATATAGATGTGCTGTAGTGACTCTTGTATGATATGCTGTAGCTCTATCCATATAGGCTCTTCGTGTATCTTTCTGTAGATATCCACATCCTCTTGTAGTAGCTTGACTGCCAACTGTCTATATGGTATCTTGCAAGCATATCTCTTCTCTTCGAGAAATTTGGTGATAGTGTCTAACTCCTCTTCTATATAATCGCTATATATGATTTTTGCACTACTTTTTGGCTTTTTATATGTATCTATGATAGCTTGCTTGAGCTCTTCAGTTCCTATCTTTTTGGAAGCACTAGTCTTGATACATGGTACACCCAATATCTTCGATAGCTGTTTTTCATCTATCTCTATACCCTCTTTTTGAGCCTCATCTATCATATTTAGAACAACTATTACTCGTTTGCCTGTCTCAAGTATCTGCGTAGTAAATAGAAGATTTCTCTGAAGATTAGTAGCATCTACAACATTGACTATGATATCATACTCATCACTCTGGAGGAAACTTTTGGTTACTCTCTCCTCTATAGTATACTCAGTAAGAGAGTATGCACCTGGTAGATCTATGATATGTATCTCATACTCTTTTGAATCGATACTGTCCTTCATAGTGAACTCTATCTCTGTCTTGTCTACAGTAACCCCTGAGAAGTTGCCCACCTTAAGCTTTGCATCTGATATGGCATTGATAAGAGAACTTTTACCAACATTTGGTTGCCCTGCTAATGCAACTACAATCTTTTCCACATATACCCCTTACAAATAGACTTTCAAAAAGTCTTTATATATAAATTTGATATCGATTATCATCAAAAATTTTGTGAAGTATGCCTTAGTGTTACTTAAACCCTTATTAAAATGATAATGATTTTCAATAAGGGTTTATGCTATATCTTCTCTATATAGTATTCCAACAGTGCTTTGTCTGCAATATTTGGGATGATGAAGTCGCAATCATCTATATTTAATCCCACCTCTTCTCTAAGTGGCTTATCTACAAATATAATATTTTTTATATGTTTTTTTCTCAATAGTTTTGATATCTCAGGGTTCTCTTCTATGAGTGGAGCATCAACAAATGAGTATATATATTTGATCTTTTTTATCTTCTCTAGGTACATATGTCTGCTAGCTACTACATCTACACTATAACCCATGTTTTGCAAGAGTGCCTTAAATATTTTTCTATTTATATCCATCTCCCTATATAGTATAATATCCGCATGTTCACTATCATACATTATATTTTCAGAAAAATATCTTTTTAGTATCCCATGCATAGTGTTTAACTCTATAGGCTTAGGAAGGAAGTCATCCATACCCTCAGAGATAAATCTATCTCTATCACCCTTTAGGTTGTTGGCTGTTAGTGCTACTATAGGAACATGGGTTAGATTGTTCTCCTCTTCATACTTCAATATAGCATGAGTAGCATCTACACCACTCATAACAGGCATCTGTATATCCATAAATATAAGATCATAAGAGTTCTTTTTTCTTAACTCTAAGGCTATCTTTCCATTATCAGCAAGTGTTACATCGATATTTAAGTTTGAGAGGGCATGCTCTATAAGTTTCTGATTTATACGATTATCCTCAGCGACAAGTATGGATATATCTTTGAATGTAAATGTCTCACTATCATCATGCTCTACTTTGATAATATCTTTTTTATCACCACTTACCTCTTTGTGAATCTCTCTTTGATCTTCTATGGTCGATATGGCTCGTCTGATTTTGGTAAAACCTATAGGTTTATATATGGTGAAGTCTACAAGAGATAGAGCCTCTCTGTCAGACTCTCTTCTAAATGCGTTATGTTTTGATATATAGACTATCTTCAAATCATTCTTCTCGTAAGCCTTCAATCTATTGATATCTATGCCATACAAAAATACTATATCAAGCTTATCCTCTTGTTTGTGTTCAAAAACATCATCCAATGAACTATACCTGATAAAGTTAGACCCCATAGCCTCTATATATGCTTTAATACTCTGCTCTTCGTCTCTGCTACTATCATCCTCATATTCCATATAGAAGCCTATATTGTGACTATCATTTTTTATATCTATTTGGCTTACCTCTTCTAACTCTATAGAGAAGAAAAATTCCGAACACTCTCCCTGCTTACTCTTGATATCCAACTCTCCGCCCATTGCATGGATTATCTTTGTGGATATGGTGAGTCCAAGACCTGTACCACCAAACTTTCTATTGGTAGATATATCCTCTTGAGAAAATGCTTTAAATATATTTTTTTTCTGCTCTTCACTAACACCTATACCTGTATCTCGTACGGAGACTCTTATGGTAGCAAAGCCATCTCTTGCATCAACCTTTTCTATTTTCACATTGATCGATCCATGATCTGGAGTAAACTTAATAGCATTACTTATAAGGTTTACTAAAACTTGTGTAAGTTTAGTAGGGTCACCTTTTAGCGTCATAGTGAGAGATGGATCTACAAAAATTTGTAGATTTATATTTTTTTCATTAGCTTTTGCACTATATGACTCTATTGCTGACTCAAATATATCAAATGGATCAAACTCTATCTCCTCTAGCTCTACCTTGTTCTCTTGTATCTTTGCTAAATCTAATATATCATTTACTATCACTAGTAGATTTTCAGAACTATGATCTATGATGGAGACAAACTCACTCTGCTCCTCAGTTAAGTTTGTATTTCTTAGCAGTTGAGTAAAACCAACTATACCATTGAGTGGTGTTCGGATCTCATGCGACATGTTAGCCAAGAATAGATCCTTTGCTCTGTTGGCATCGGCTATTGTGTTTGCCATAAAATTATATATCTTTACCTTCTCTTGCTTCTGTATAATCTTATTTAGCTCTTCCCTCTGCTCATTGTTTAGATTTAGACTTATATCCTCTATAGCATCTTTGAACTCTTTGTCATCTTTTCGATGCGAACTAAATATATGATGCAATACAAGAGTTATCACAATCAATACAAATATAAGCACCAAAAGAAAATATAGCTCTTTTGTCTTCTTGGATATATTGTCTGTAAAAATTTTATTGATTGAAGATGAGATCATATGCTCACCTCTAGCAATATCTAACATCTTGTTGGTTACTGTTTTGTGCCACACATCACTCTGCGAAGCTCTTAGATTATTATTTACCGAATCAAATATAATTTGTGTTCTTAACTTATTGACACTATCATAATATATATTTTTATCAAATATATTTTTCAAGCTTGATGCAAAATCCTTATTTGTTAAGTTGTCAAATGTTGGGATATAATCCTTATTTATATACTCATCCCAAGTTTTGAAATTTTTATCACTCAACGGAGTAAATTGACTAACTTTAAAAGATATAAAATCTCTCTCTTGAGAGCTATTCTCTCTTATGTCCACCAACTCCATATAGACATTTAGTATATCTTTGTTTGACTTGAGAGCTTCTAACTTTATTGCTTTATCCAATTTCAAAAATTTTATATAGCTATAGAACTGGTTGTTGTTGTCTTCTATCTCCAGTTTAGATTTAAACTTATTCATCTCCTCTATAATTGAGTTGCTAAATTTTTTTACATATTTACCAAAGAAAAAATCATCAAACTCTATATCCAATAGTTTTATTTTTCCTCTAAGCTCATCTAACTCTTCTAAGTTTTTGAGAAGATATTTGGACTCCTCAAAATAGCTTTTCGCCTTTAGCGACTCTATAGACTCATCTACAATCTTCTGCTGTGATTTGAGCTGTTCGAAACTATCTAAATCGTCATTATCACCCATATATAGTGCAGATAGACCTCTCTCTTCATCTATGTTTAAGAGTAGGTTATTTAGTTCATCTAGATATACCAATTGATCTTTAGAATTTTTAAAATTTGTATACTCTTGATAGCCGACATATGTATAGTATGTCAACAGAACAATAAGACTCACAAGAGGTATCAATATTAAAGATTCAAAAATTTTATTATTTAGAGTTTTCATATATGTACCTTATGTTTATTGATTTTTACTATGATATAGCTCAAGAACATGAGCATTTTTTCTTACTTCTGATGATGCCAACAAAACAATATTTGGTACTTTTATACTCTCTGTATTTAGATAAAACTTTTTTAATGCTATCCAGTTTCTCTTTAGTTCTGCTAGATAAAATAGGTTTTTTTCTGTATAGGCATAACTATCCAACGAAGAGATATCGTTGTCCATCTTCTCTATAGACTCCTTGAGCATATCGCTATAGTTTATACCATCATTACTGACGATAATAGCCATGTAGTATTTGGTGATTCTCTCTATAAGGAAAGTGATATCTTTCATCTTCATAAGCATCTTCTCTTCCTCGGAAGGTGTATACTCTATATCGTTATTGATAGACTCTGCACCCTCAAGTAGGATTTCGCTATAGTCTAGCATTAGAGTAGGATTGTCTTTATTTAGGGGGTCTTTTAGTACCTCCTCCATCTTCTCTTTACTGTAATCCAAAAAAGCCAATACATCCTTGGAGTCTGAATCTTTTGTAGTTTTGGCAATAACACGGAAATACTTATCTAAATTTTCTATGCCTGCTATAGCCTCCCTTTTATATCCATTTTTTTTGGGATTACTATAGTAATATAGGTAATTTTTTACTATCTCTTGACTATTTAGCCGTATACTCTCCGATGCTTCCATAAGCAAAATTTGATTTCTTATGGAGGCTGCTGGCAATAGAGAGGAGAAGAGTAGTATACCTACTCCTATTTTTGCCAAATATTTCCTCATTTTTTCTCCAATATTTCAACATACATTTTTACGATTTTGTTCATATTTTTAGTTATATCATCAGTAGTAGTAAATACAATTATAGGAAGACCACCCTTCTCTATGTTTAGATAGAACTTATAGACTATCTTCCACATTTTATTTACTTTGTTCAACTCGTCTTGTATCTCTTTTGTATTCTCTTTGTTTGCAAGTAACTTATTGAGTGCATCATCAAACTCTTTGACTGTCTCCCTCATCTGAGTGATTGTGTTGTCATCTTTGATACCAGCTTGATATGCGATATAGTACTTAGCTATCCTTTGAGATAACATTCTCTGCTTTCCTGCGATATCTATGATAGCATTTGTCTCTTTACCCTTTTTTAATGCTTGGACTACATAGTCGCTACCCTCTAACATAGATTCACTCAAGTCGAGTATAATGGTTCCATTATCTATGCTATACTTATCTGTAGCTACAGCGTTAAACTCATCCAAGCTCATATTTACAAATGCTATGAGATTACTAATCTCCTCATCTTTGATATTTTTGCTTAAAATATCTTGAGTCTTTTTAAACTCTCGAAGTGTTGCATCAAGTTGCTTCTTTGCATTTCCTTTATTTATCTTTTTACCTAGATAAAAATAGTCTTTTGCTACTCTTTGAGATAACATTCTCTGTCTTCCTGCCATATCGATCATCTTCTCTTTTGAGATAGATGTTTTACTCTCTGGAGTAGCAGAATTGACATCAGTCTTTGCCATAGCAACACCACTTACCAATAGTGCTGCTATAGTTACTATCTTTGCTATATCTTTCATCGTACCATTACTCCTTATTTTATCTCTTCATAGAGTTTTGTAATATCATTCATTTTGGCCGTTATTTTATTAGAAGATCTAGCTATCAAACTTGGTATATATTTCTTTGACTTTGATGCTCCCAATACTTTAAAGAACATAAAATCTTTTTTAACTTGTGCCAATCCTGATTTTATCTCATCACTATTTTTCGGAAACTCTTCTAACTTTTTTTGTGCTGCTATGAACTCTTTCATAGATGTTTGTAGATCTGCATCATCCATACCTACACCCCATACTTTTAGCATATATAGGCTTGCCAATCGCTGAGATAGCATACGCTGTCTTCCTGATATATTGATGATTTCACCTGTTTTTTCCTTGGATGTAGATGCTATACTATTGGTAGCTTTGTGTGCAGTAGCCAGTAATTTCTCTACTGACTTGTATATCTCTACAGCTTTCTCTTTATTAGGTGTAGCTAAGAGTTCTGTCTTGAGTGGATCCCATAGACTCTTTAGCTCTTGAAATGCTTTATATGAAGCCTCATCTTTATCTTTACTAAACTTGAGTAGCTCATCTAGCGTTGTGCTAAATAGCTCTACTGAACTCTTTAGCTCTTTTTGGGGGTCGTTGTACTTCATATTCATACCCACCATGGAGTAATCTTTCATGATTCTCTGAGACAACATCCTCTGCTTCCCTGCTTTGTTGATAGCACTATTTAAGCTTGTGATATCTGCTTGGGATATAGTAGATAAACAAACTACAATAGATAGTGCCTTGACTATCCATACTTTCATCGTAACCTCCATATTTAATAGGTCATATAGAGCCTATTGTTGACAATTATAGAAGCATATAGCTAAAGTCTAGCTTTTAAATTTAAAGATTTCTATTTAATTTAAAAATATACTTTGAGAAAAATATCCATATTGAAATTACTCATACATAATCTTTAAGCAAGATGTGATAAAATAATAAAAAATTATATTTTTCTTAAGCGAGTTCCTATTGACACTATCAAAAATCATACAATTAATGCGTCCACATCAATATATAAAAAATATATTTATACTTTTGCCACTATTTTTCGCACTAAAAATTACAGATACTCAACTACTTATTGACTCCATTATAGCTTTCGTTGCCTTTTCGTTGACTGCTAGTGCAGTCTATATATTGAATGATTATCATGATATAGATGAGGATAGAAAACACCCTACCAAAAGAGATAGACCTTTAGCCTCCGGAGATATAAGCAAACAAAACGGCATATGGATAATGGTCGTGCTACTTGGTATAGGGTTTTTGATAATGAGTCTATTATCCCTTAAGGCTACAACTATATTGGCCATATATTTAGTGATGAATATACTATATACCTTTTGGCTCAAGCATATAGCCATACTGGATGTGACTATCATAGCCATAGGTTTTGTATTGCGTCTCTTTATCGGCTCTTTTGTCACCAATATAGAGCTATCTATGTGGATAGTCATCATGACATTCCTACTAGCTCTATTTATGGCACTAGCAAAGAGAAGAGATGATATGCTTATATATCTAGATACAGGAAAAAAGATGCGAAAGGTGATAGATGGCTACAATCTACAATTTTTAGATACCGCTATGTCCATCATGGCATCTGTTGTGATAGTAGCATATATCATATATACATCATCTGCTGATGTTCTTGCTAGGGTAAATAGCCACTATCTATATCTGACTTCAATCTTTGTCACTATAGGCATCATGAGATATCTTCAGATAACTTTTGTGCTGCAAGATAGTGGGTCTCCTACAAAGATAGTACTTAGAGATAGATTTATGCAATTTACCATAATAGGTTGGATAGTCTCTTTTGGTTGGATACTCTACTAATGATAGCCATCAAATATAGCATATTTGCTCTCATCTCTACACTATTTAATCTCTCTTTTCAATATATCAGCTTCTCTATATATGATGGCTTTGGTTCACTATATTTAGCCATGTTTATAGGTACACTAGCTGGACTTATAGCAAAATATATATTGGATAAAAAATTTATATTTTACCACAAACCAAAAGATAAAAAAGATGATGCAAAAAAGTTCGCTCTATACTCTCTGATGGGAGTCTTTACCACTATCATTTTCTGGGGTACTGAGATAATGTTTGATATGATATTTGATAGTGTCAATGCCAAGTATCTAGGGGCAATTATAGGCTTAAGTATAGGATATGTTATCAAATACTTTTTAGATAAAAAATTTGTATTTATAGACAAGGAGTAGTATGGCAAATATAATGAGTTGGGGAATGTACCCTACTATAAAAAGTAGAGTGTTTAAGTTTGACAACCCAAAAGAGCTAAGCCTTATAGTGTCGCAGAATGACCACTTGATACCATATGGAAATGGCAGAAGCTATGGCGATAGTGCATTAAGTGATAATATCATAGATGTCAGGAAAAAAGATTATTTTAAAAGTTTTGATGAGGAGAGCGGACTTTTGCATGTAGAAGCTGGTGTGCTACTCTCGGATATACTGTACTCATTTGTACCTAGAGGTTGGTTTCTCAAGGTTACACCAGGCACTAAGCTCATCACCGTAGGGGGTGCTATAGCATCTGATGTGCATGGCAAAAATCACCATGTAGAGGGGTGCTTTAGTGAGTGTGTAAAAGAGTTTGACATCATGATGTCTGATGGTGAGGTAGTGAACTGTTCCATGGAATCCACACCCGAACTCTTCAAAGCCACCTGTGGAGGCATGGGACTTACAGGCATTATACTCTCAGCCAAAATATACTTAAAAAAGATCAACTCTAAATATATAGACCAGACAACCATTAAGACCAAAAATCTCAAAGAGACATTTGATGCTTTTGAAGAGTATGGAGATAGACCATACTCAGTTGCTTGGATAGATTGTCTTGCAAAAGATGATGAGATAGGCAAATGTCTATTGATGGTAGGCGATTTTAGAGATGATGGCAAACTGGACTACAAGAGATCTAAACAAAAATCAATACCATTTAATTTTCCATCATTTGCACTCAACAACTTGAGCGTAAGGGCATTCAACTGGCTATATTATGGAAGAGTAAAAGAGAGAATTACTAAGCAGAGAGTAGATATAGATACATTTTTCTATCCACTAGATGCGATAGGTCATTGGAATAGAATATATGGCAAAGGTGGCTTCACACAATATCAATTTATCCTACCAAAAGAGAGTAGCTATGATGGGCTAAAGGAGATACTACAGACCATATCTGACTCTGGCAAAGGCTCTTTCTTGGCAGTCCTCAAACTATATGGTAAAGCAAATAAAAACTACCTATCTTTCCCTATAGAGGGGTATAGCTTGGCTCTTGATTTCAAAATCGAAAAGAGTCTCTTTCCTCTACTAGATAAGCTAGACAAGATAGTACTCAAATATAGAGGTCGAATATATCTTACTAAAGATGTACGAGTATCAAAAGAGACATTTGAGAAGGGGTATCCAGAGATAGATACCTTTAGAGAGTTCAGAAGAGCAAATAGACTAGATAAAAAATTTCAATCAATCCAATCACAAAGGGTAGGAATATAAAATGAGTTATGTATTGATAGTAGGAGCCAAGAGCGATATAGCAAAAGCGGTAGCTAGGGAGTATGCACACAATGGATATGATCTATATTTAGCGGCTAGAGATAGTGATGAGCTTGTAGACTTTGCCAAAGATATCACTACAAGGACACAGAGAGTAGTAAAATTAGTAGAGTTAGATATAGTCAACTATAGTAGCCATCAAACATTTTATGATCAACTAGATGAGAAGCCTCTCGGGGTCATATCTACTGTAGGCTATCTAGGAGATCAGGAGTTGGCACAGAGAGATTTCGATGAAGCCAAAAAGATCATAGATACCAACTATACAGGAGTTGTGAGTCTACTCAATATAGTAGCCAATGATTTCGAAGCTAAAAGAGCAGGTTTTATAGTAGCTATTAGCTCTGTGGCTGGAGATAGAGGACGCAAGAGCAACTATATATATGGCTCTGCAAAAGCAGCACTTACAGCATATCTATCGGGTCTCAGAAATAGACTTCATGATGCTCAAGTACAAGTACTTACCGTCAAGCCAGGTTTTGTAAACACTAAAATGACAGCCGACATGGATCTGCCAGAGAAGCTAACTGCAGAGCCGAGTGAAGTAGCAGAAGATATATTTTCTGCCCAACAGAGTGGCAAGAGTATACTCTACACAAAATGGATATGGAGATATATCATGATGGTAATAGGCTTGATACCTGAATGGCAATTTAAGAAGATGAGTATATAATCAAAATATGGTAACTTTTGTTATATTAGTGATACAATTATAATTAAAATAGTAAGAGGCAGTAGTATATGTGTGGAATAGTAGGATATTTGGGCATCAAAGAGAAGAGAGAGATTATATTGGATGGGCTGCAAGAGCTTGAGTATAGAGGATATGACTCAGCTGGTATGGCTGTCATAGAGAATGACAAACTCAACAACTTTAAAGCAGTAGGTAAGCTAAAAAACTTGAGAGAGAAGACAAAAGAGTTCTCATCAAGTGGACTCGGTGTCTCTATAGGTCATACAAGATGGGCTACGCATGGCAAACCTACAGAGCTAAATGCCCACCCACATAGAGGTAACTACAGTTATGTAGTACACAATGGAATCATAGAGAACTATCAATCCCTAAAGAGTGAACTGCAAAATGATGGTATAGAGTTTCTCAGTCAAACAGATACAGAGACAATAGTGCATCTATTTGAAAAGTACTATACTCAGAAGAGTGACCCATTTGGTTCATTTGAGCAGACAATAAAGAGGCTAGAGGGGGCATATGCTACCCTTCTCATCTCTGAGGTAGCTCCTGATACTATATTTTTCGCCAAAAATGGCTCACCGATGCTTGTAGGATTTGATGGAGACGAGATATATTTTGCATCATCAGACACCCCTATTATAGGTAGAGCAAAAGAGGTTTACTATTTAGAGGATGGAGAGTATGGATATGCCAAAGATGGCGAAGTGATACTCTTTGGTGTCGATGGACTCAAAACCATTCACAAACAGCCACTAGCTACGGATAAAGCTATGGCACAAAAGGATGGATATCGATTTTTTATGGAGAAAGAGATATATGAGCAGTCAGATATCATAAGTGATACTATGATAGGTCGCACAATGGATGACTCTATAGTATTTGATGAGCTAGATAACGACCTCTTTGATGGTATCGATGCTATCAAAATATGTGCATGTGGCACTAGCTATCATGCTGCCCTAACATCAAGTTACCTATTTGAACGGATATCAAAGATGCGATGCGATGTAGAGATAGCTAGCGAATTTAGATATAAAGAGCCACTACTTGACGATAAGACACTATTTATCACTATATCACAAAGTGGCGAGACAGCCGACACACTAGAGGCTCTCAAGATGGCAAAGAGAGCAGGACTCAAAAGTCTATCTATCTGTAATGTAGACAACTCATCTATAGTTAGAGAGAGTGATTGTGCCATATTGACTAGAGCAGGCATAGAGAAGGGGGTAGCGAGTACAAAGGCATTTGCTACTCAGACCATGGTGCTATGGATGCTCTCTCTATATATAGCAGATAAAAGATCTATCATCACTAATGAAGCTAAGAAGATAGAGCTTGAAGCTATGCGTCATGCTCCCAAAGCTTTAATAGTCACAGACAAACTACACAACAAACTACATAGACTATCTAAGAGATATCTACATGGACATGGCTTCTTCTTTATAGGTAGAGATATATTTTATCCATTGGCTCTCGAAGGAGCATTGAAACTCAAAGAGATATCATATCTACATGCAGAGGGGTATCCTGCAGGCGAAATGAAGCATGGTCCTATAGCTCTAGCCGATAGTGAACTATTTACTATAGCACTTATGCCAAAAAGCATACATTATGACAAAATCAAGAGCAATGTAGAGGAGTTAAGTGCTAGAGATGCGACTATATTGGCTATATCTCCAGAGACTTTTGAGTTGGCTGATGATTTTATCCAGACTACACAATCATCTCATCCTATGTTGGAGTTTTTTGAGATGATGGTAGTGACACAACTGCTAGCATTGGAGATATCTATAAGACTTGGTAATGATGTGGATATGCCTAGAAACTTAGCCAAAAGTGTTACAGTAGAGTAGATGGAGATATCGCATGAATTTTAATGAATTGAGATCTATTATAGAGATAAACTCATGGACAAAAAACAAAGATGGCGTAGATAAGAATGGAGATATATTTGCCTCTTGGCTTAGTGACATAGGGATGAAACTAGAGAGACATAGTAGAGAGCATATAGGAGATCACCTACACTTCAAATCTACCCATAAAGATGGTGCAAAACTACTACTCTTGGGACATCTTGATACAGTATTTCCTCCAGATACTTTCGAAGAGTTTAGAGAAGATGATGAGTGGATATATGGAGCTGGTGTTTGCGACATGAAGGGTGGCAACTTCGTAGCACTAGAGGCACTTAGGGAGATATATCACAACAGAGGAGAGATAGAAAATATAGATTTTCTATTGGTGAGTGACGAGGAGACAGGTAGCGATGATAGCAAATATCTCACCATGAGCATAGCCAAAGATTATGATTACTGTATGGTATTTGAAGCGGCTGGCAAGAGAGATGAAGTTGTGACAGCTAGAAAGGGAGTGGGTACATTTTTTATAGATATAGAGGGTAAAGCTGCACATGCAGGCAACCACTATAGTAGCGGAGCAGATGCAAACTTAGAGGCATCACATAAGCTTATCAAGCTAGTAGCACTCACAAACCTCGATATGGGTACTACTGTCAATGTAGGTAAGATGAGTGGTGGCATAGGGGCAAACACCATATCTCCAAAGTCACACCTTACATTCGAGTTGAGATATACCAATACAGACGAGAGAGATAGGGTTTTGAAAGCTATAGACGAGATAGTAGCCACCTCTACCGTAGATGGCACCATAGCTACACTAAGTGGCGGTATACAGAGAGATGTGATGCAAGATAGTCATATGCAGCAAGCTTTTGTATCCAAGATAGAAGAGGTGTGTGGTATATCACTTCTTACTGAACATAGAGGTGGTGTAAGCGATGCCAATATAGTCTCATCACAGGGAGTACCTACACTTGACGGATGGGGTCCCTTTGGTGATGGTGACCACACTATCAATGAGAGAGCATCCAAAGAGAGCTTTCTCAAGAGGATAGAGCTAGTAAGTAGAATATTTGAAGAGTTTGAAAATAGAAAATTTAACACAAAGGATATAGAACGATGAGTAATTATGATGAGTTAATGAGTAGAAGCGGTGGAGTATGTGAACTGTGTGGTGCTAGTGAAGACTTAAGTGTATATGAAGTAGCTCCATCAGATGGTTCAGTGGCACAGTCTGCCATAGTTTGCAAAACTTGTCTTGAGCAGATAAACGATAGCTCCAAGATGGACGAGACTCACTGGCACTGCCTAAATGAGAGTATGTGGAGTCAAGAGCCTGCCATTCAAGTGATAGCATATAGAATGCTCAAAAGGCTAGGACAACAAGATATGCTAGATATGTTGTATCTTGAGCCAGATGTTCAAGAGTGGGCAGATGCCACAGAAGATGATGGTGGTGAAGAGAGTGTAGTAGTCAAAGATAGCAACGGCACTACACTTGAAGCTGGTGATAGCGTTACTATTATCAAAGATTTAGAGGTCAAAGGTGCAGGCTTTACAGCCAAGAGAGGTACAGTAGTCAAAAATATAGGATTAAATGGTATAGAGGGTCAGATAGAGGGTAGAGTCAACGGCACAAGAATTGTATTACTATCTAAATTTTTAAAGAAAGTATAATAGTATATAGATATATAAAGGGTAGAGTATGGAGAGTGAAAAAAATATCTTTGAGATAGATGGAGAATCTGTCTCATTGGAGAAACTCATAGAGAGCTATAGAGAAAACAGACTCGACAAAGAGGTGACAAAGAAAGCTGTAATCAAAAGAAAAAATGAGCAGATGCTCAAACCATATCAAGCTGAACTTATAAAGCTACAGAAACACTTAGAAAATACAAATCAAAAGATGATCATACTTTTTGAGGGTAGAGATGCTGCCGGCAAGGGTGGCACCATCCGCAGAGTGACACGATATATGAATGAAAAGCACTATCGTGTAGTTGCACTAGGCAAGCCTACAGACGAGCAAAGAAATCAGTGGTTTTACCAAAAGTATGTAGCACACTTCCCTAGAGGTGGAGAGATAGTACTTTTTGATAGAAGCTGGTACAATAGGGCTATGGTAGAGCATGTATTTGACTTCTGTACTCCTAAAGAGTATGAAGACTTCATGAAGGGTGTCAAAGGTTTCGAGAAAGATTTGACAAGACAAGGGATTATACTGATAAAGCTCTACTTCTCAGTCACCAAAGATGAGCAAGCAAGACGATTTGAACGAAGAAAGACAGACCCACTTAGACAATGGAAGCTAAGCGAAATAGATATGCAAGCCCAAGATAGATGGGATGACTTCACAAAGACAAAATACAATATGATCAAAAAAACACACTCTCACAATGCACCATGGAGTGTAATTCGCTCCAATGACAAACAGAAAGCTAGATTTGAAGCTATCAAAGTGATACTAAACTCGATAGTGTATGAAGATAGAGATGAGAGTCTCAACTATGCACTCGATCCAAATATAGTAATATCTGGTGCTAGAGAGATAGAGATTATGGATGCACAAAAAAATAGTAATGGGATGTTTACAGGTTGATCAATGGATGGTAGAAAAAGAGCAGATATCAGAAGTGGTTTGAGTGTAGGCATAGTCCTCAAAGAGGATCAATCCTCTGGTTATATCACATATGGCATAGTGAGAGATATACTTACCAAATCACCAACTCATCCACATGGTATAAAAGTACGATTGATGAGTCGTGAAGTAGGTAGAGTCAAAGAGATAGTTGAAAAATAGGGAGAGATGAGATGAGTAGTTTTAAGATATTGACGATAGCCATAGTATTGACAAAGATTGTATTGGCACAGCCACAACAGATACAAAACAGAGCATTGAGTACAAGTGAAATGCAAAAGCAAAACCACAAGATAGTAAAGATGGCAAGTAGAGCATTATCGAAAAATCTTCCACAATCTGTAGATAGATACACAGCTCTTGTGGCAGTAGATGGTGTCAACTCTACTCTTATATATACATACGAGATAAATACTGGTGCAAAGAGCGATGAAGCAGTAATCAAAGAGGATAAATCGCGTATGAAAAAAGCAGTTGTAAATGGTATATGCCTACACAACAAAAGATTTTTGGATGCTGATATAGGTATCACATATATATACAGAAGTGTCGCCACCAAAAGAGAGCTGTTTAGATTTACAGTGACAAAATCAGTGTGTCCTCAAGCTAAGTAATAGATATGCCATTTTCAAGATTTGACCTATCTCCAGAAGTTATTGGCTCTATAGAGTATAGTAAGCCTACAGATATTCAGATGGAGCTGATACCTGCTATATTGAAAGGTAGAGATATCTTGGCTAGTGCACAGACAGGTAGTGGAAAGACAGCAGGATTTTCACTACCCATCATCGAAAAAATCTTGAGAGATAGAGATAGCAAAGAGTCTACTCTGAGAGGATTGATAGTAGTACCCACTAGAGAGTTGGCTAGACAAATACATGGACATATAGAGAGATATACAAGATATACACCTCTACAGTGTAGTGCGATATATGGAGGTAAATCCATATCATCTCAAGCGAATCGTCTCAAAAGTGGCATAGATATACTAGTAGCTACACCAGGAAGACTACTAGAGCATATAGCTCAAAAGAGTGTAGATATAAAGAGTGTAGAGTACTTTGTACTTGATGAAGTAGATACAATGCTAGATATGGGTTTCAGAGGTGAAGTGACTCAGATCATAAACTCTCTAAAGGATAAACGACAAAATATCCTCATATCTGCTACTATACCACATACACTCAAAGAGCTGAGTCGTGAGATACTACACCGACCTATATCGATAGAGGTCTCTACAATGGGCGATATCTCATCTACCATAAGGCAAGTTTTGCACCCAGTAGATGCAGAGAAGAAGTTGGAGCTACTATCTTATCTGATAGGTTCAAAAAACTACAAGCAGGTACTGGTATTTGTCAGAAAGAGATCTCTAGCCCAAGTAGTCACCGAGGAGCTTATAGCTTCAGGGTTGAAAACTGTAACTATACATGGAGAGAAGAGTTCAGGTGCAAGAAGTCGTGCATTGAGTGACTTTATAGATGGAAAAGCTAGAGTGCTAGTAGCTACAGATATAGCAGCCAGAGGACTAGACATCAAAGAGTTAGATGTTGTCATCAACTATGATATACCACATGTTACTCAAGATTTCATACACAGAATAGGTCGTACTGGCAGAGCAGGCAGAGCAGGATTGGCTATCACATTGAGCAGTAGTGATGAGTCGATAGCTCTTAAATCGATAGAGAGAATGCTAGGCAAGGCTATACCTACAGAGGTCATAGATGGCTATGCTCCACCTACAGAACCCCAAATGAAAGGTGGTAGAAAAAATTCAAGTAAGAGAAATTCTAAGACAGCAGGTGCTTTTGGAAAAAAGAGAGCAAAACCTACCACAAAAAAACGAAAAACCACCAAAAGAGATGCTTTTAAATCATTTGACAATAGCAAAAAGAGAAGATAGTATTATCAATAGATCAAAACTCTCTGAATAAACCAAAAGGTGGATATACCACCAAATATATAAGCAAGCACTATCTTCATACCTATCAGATATCGCATCACAATATAAGCCAATGAGACAAACAGTATCTGACCTAGCTCTATACCTATATTAAATGCCACAAGTGCTGTCGAGAGGTCATATCTTGGTAGTCCTATTTGGTTGAGAAGCGTTGCAAATCCCAATCCATGCAGTATTCCAAAAAGAAGTACCACTAACGGAAGTTGAAATCTACCATAGGTAGCCCCCCTACCCTCTATAACTTCACGATATAGTATAATAATACTTAGAGCTATCATAGACTCTACATATGGTATAGGCACATCCACTACCCCAAATACAGTCAATACCAGCGATAACGAATGAGATATAGTAAATGCTGTGATAGAGTAAAAAAGTATCCTCATATCGGAAGCTAAAAGAAGTAGAGCAAATAGAAATAGAAGATGATCATATCCCGACAAGATATGAAAAAATCCCAACTCGATATACTCTACAAATATCTCCCAAGAACTCCTCCTCTTCTCTATATACATAAATGGCTTGGAAGCTCTCAGTAGATTTCGCTGTCTATAATCCCCTTCTCTATACTCTATCAATACACCTCTATCCGATTTGACCAATCCATCTATCCATATACGCGAATCAAACAGAGTATCTTTGGTGCATTTTAGGGAAAATTTATCTACAATAAATCCATTTTCAATAACTACTGCACCATCATACTCTTTTCTCTTTTTGCATATAGATGGAAAGTTAATCTCTATATTTTTTGCTTGTGAATCCTCTAAAGGTTTTTTGTATACTACTAAGATATCACCACCTTCTATCTTTGAGAGTTTCAAATATGATAGACCTGTTTGATGTGCAGTAGATATAATTGTAGATGACACAAGTAGCAATAATATCTTGATAAAATCCATCAATAGACCAACTTATATTGTGTCGATAGCTTTTTGTATGCCTCACTTCTACTCTTATCTATTGTTGATCTCATATAATCCCTATATACTCTATCTTCTACATCATCAAATGGCAGACAATCACCCACCTCTTTGGATATGATATATACTATATGAGTGCCATCCTTGGATCTTATGCCGCCTCGCCATCTATTGGATACTGTATGCTCAATCTGTTTAGAAAAATAACTACCAAATTTTGCTGATAAATTTTCAATACTCATAGATTTTATATAATGCTCTCCACTATACATATCTCCAAACTCTGATGCTTTTGATGGATCTATATGATATCTATTTAATAGTTCTTCAAAATATCTAGCCTCATCCTCTTTGATATCGATGAAATATATATGTGCAAAAGATATCTTCAGTATTTGACTATAATCCTCTATATGATCTCTATAGTAGTTATGAAGCTCATCCTCTGTAGGCTCTTTGGGTGTAATAGATGTAATGATATGTTTCATCTTTTTTATCAATCTATCTCTCACTATCGCATCTCGTTTATGAAGCCCAAACGATATAGATTCATTGAGCATTATCTCATCATAGTAATAATCATTTATTGTTAAATTTAGCTCAGCAGCAGATATATTATGATGCCATCTCTTAGCAAGTGAACTATTTATATCCTCTATCTGTTTTTGAGTGATGGCAATAGTTTTCTTTGTAGATAGAGTACTATCTGGATTGATAATTTTATAAGCTATATATAGTATAATTCCTATTAGAAAAAAGTGGACATACGGTTCATTTGCAATACTTTTGAAATATTCTCTATCCACTACTGCCCCCAAACCAAAATTATCTCATATATGAGTCTATATATTTTTTATCTTTGTCTCAATAGCATTTTGCTCTTTTAAAAGATCTTGTTGTTGTAGCTCTATCTTGCTGATCTGATGTTTGCGTCTATAGTAGAAAAATCCTCCCAATAACAACAAAACTATCAATGCATGCCACTTCTCTAACCAATAGTGAGTCTCTTTTGCATACTCTTTCATCTTACTCTTATCTATAGAGTCTAAAAGTGTAGCAGATACACTATCTTTACGACTAACTTCAGCACTATAATACTTTTTGTATATTATATTTTGCTTCTGTTGTGCATCTATCGAAATCAAATTTGGAAAATTTGGCTTCAGTGCAAATACCAACTGCTCTTTTAACTCATACTTCTCTATGGGCGATATCTTTATAGCATAAAAGTCACCAAGAGATACCAAGTCATACCCAAAATTATATTTATCTTTTAGCTCGGCTATCTTTTTATTTTTACTCAATAGATCTTTTGTTATAGAGAGTTTTTGTTCCACTTGCTCTCTACTTTTGTCTGCACCAAATATCATATATTGTGGTGACATATCACCATAAAGGAGTGACAACATAAAGATCAAAATAGATATAAGTGATATCTTCACTACATTTTCCTATAATCTTCAATAGCCTTCATAAGCTTTACAAGTCCATCATCGTATGTCTCTACAAATTTAGGTATCAAGTGTACATTATTGTAAAGATATTGCTTATACATAGAATCAACTATATCAAACATCTCATAAGCCCCTATAGCACTAGTCAAACCTTTCATATCCAAACACAATCTTTTTGCTTGCTGATACCTATTCTCTTCTACCATTCGTCTTATAGTATTGTTTGAGTCACCATAAGCCAAAACAAACTCATTTAAAACTTCCAAATATAACTCTTCACTACCGTTAGCATTTTTTATGCCTTGCTTAAAGTCAAGCCCTTGTATATCCTGAATCACCTTCTCTTTCCTATTACTATTTTCTTCATCTGTACTATTTTCTACACCTAAAAAATGGTTGAGTGCCGCATAAAGATATGATATATTTAACGGTTTTCCTATATAAGCATTGGCACCTACTCTAAACATCTTCTCTATATCACTATCTAATGTCATAGATGTAGCTGCTACGATAGGTAAATTTATAAATTTATCATCCTCTCTTATACGCTTAATAGCCTCATATCCATCCATTACAGGCATACTGATATCCATAAGAACCAAATCTATATTTTGATCTTTCTGATAGAGTTTCTCTAGTGCCTCTTCACCATTATTTGCAAGTACTACCTTTATGCCACCTCTCTCTAGTATATTTTGAAACAGTTTTTGATCTATAAAGCTATCTTCAACTACCAACACCTTGGTACCATTAAATATTTTAAAATTTTCCGTCTTTATATTGGATAATCTTTTCATATCTTTTGGATGTATGATTTTTGTATTTTCAACTCTATTTTTAGCTTTTGCATTAACTGACTGCTTGCCAGTTTCATCAAAAAGAACTATAATCAAATCACACAATCTCTCTTGGCTCAATGGCTTTTTGAGCCACTCATCAATATAATCATGTGGATGGAAACTCTCTGTAGAGAATGCACTACTTATATTTACCACCTTTAAAGGCTTCTCTTTTCTTATGACTTGTATTATACCTGTATCGATAGGATCAAGATTTACTATATCTCCCATAATCATATCATACTTGGAGATATCCACTACTTTTGATATTAGTTTTTGAGAAGCTACTATATCTACATCATATTTAAAATAGCCCAACATCTTCTTTATTGCTTTTGCTGCATCTTTATTGTTTTCGCACAACAATACACTCTTTTTTACATAAGTAATATCAGGTAGTCTATACTTTCTTTTCTCTTCAGAGTTTGGATCTACAAATGGTACTATGCAACTAATAGTAGTTCCTTGACTATTACTCTTCTCTACTACCAACTCCCCACCCATCATATTTGCAAGTTCACTAGATACATAGAGACCAACACCCTTATACTCACCATCATCTGTATATGTGGGTATGAAAAGATGCTCTAAATCTTCACCACTTATACCTACCCCTGTATCACTTATGCGAAAACTAAGTTTATCTTTGCCTGAGAGTTTTATGTCTAGTTTCACTTGACCCTCTATAGTGTTTTGCATAGCATTTTGCAACAACTCTATCAATATCTCAGATAAATGCAAAAGATCACTCGATATGATCTTTGGTACATCATGATCTATATCAAATATCAATTCTGTTTTACTATTGCTAAAGTTACTACTCAATGTTCCTAGTATATTACTAAGCATAGTGTTTAGGTTAAATTTTTCTTGAATTATCTTAATTTTCTTCGATTTGAGCCTAAGAAAATATATCATCATTCTAGTCTCGTCAAAAAGTTTGTTTTTTACACTATTTAGCTTGAGTTTCACTTCACTACTGTCGCCATCTTCGCCATCTTCTATGACCTCTTTCGTGAGAGAGTATATATTTTCACCCATTTGCGTAAGAAACAACTCCAAAGTATGTTGTTTCTCTTGCATTTTTGTATATCTATTATCTATTTTTCTTATCTGCAATGAGGATACAAATAGTGATAATATGCCCACTATAGCTAAACTAAAAATTGCTATCCAAGATAATCTATCTTCACTCTCTACGATTACCTCTTTTGTGACTATCTTATCAGTCACAACTTTATCATTTTTCTCAATATTTTCCATCACGAAAGCATTGGGAAAATACTCTTTTAGGGTCAGATATGTAGTTGCTAAAGTTTCACCACTCTTAAATGAATCTACTCTAACAATATACTTTGAGTCTACCTTATCTATATTTGCAGTAAAGTTTTCTCTGTGTTGCAATCTGCTTAAAGTTTTGTCTGTTGCGACTATGTTTGCATACTTATCTTTTTGCTTCTTGGCAATCACTTCATTATCTGCTTGAGCCAATATTATGGCTTGCGTTGAGCCTTCGACACTAGTTGCTATTGATAAAAATAGCAATATTGATATAAGATACTTAAAGTTTAGTTTCATGATTATTCCTATCTAAAAATTATATCAAAAAAAGTTAAGCCTTATCCCATACAATCCACCCATTATTCACAAAAAGAGCTTTTGCCTCTTTGCATAGCGGAGCATCTATATATATGTATCTCTTTTTTATCTTTGTATCTGCATATATCTCTAGTTTTTCATGGAGTAGCATTATCTCTAATACCTCTTTTTTCAGTATGCGACTTCTCTTTTTTATTGTAATGATTGAACAGTAGTAACCCTTTAGATTTACACCCACAAAGATCGCGACTCTTTTTCTGCTACCTAACGCCTTGGGCAACACCTCTTTCAATCTTTTACATATAATATTTTTACTATTTAAGTATTCAACCATATTTTTCATAGACTCTCCTTGCATTATCTCTTTAGCATCATCTACCTCAAACTCTTATCTAGTATAGCAAAAATTCATTAACTCTAAATCACCTACTATACTTCAAAAGATAAATTACTCATATCAAGACTCTTTTATTGGATGATATCTATATAGGGTATCTTTCAAATCTTCTCGCTCTATATGTGTATATATTTGTGTAGTCACCAAAGAGCTGTGACCCAACAACTCTTGAACTACACGAAGATCTGCTCCACCCAATATAAGTGATGACGCAAAAGAGTGCCTAAGGACATGTGGAGAGACATATAGATATTTTTTGACTATCTTATATGCAGATATGCGACTTAGCCTATCACCACGATAGTTGAGCCATAAGGCACTACTACTTATACTTTCTGATTTTATATATAGATTTAATGCTTCTAGTGCTACGGGAGCTATAGGTACGACCCTCTCCTTCTCACCCTTTGCAAATCTTATCTTTGCCCAGCCATCAACTATGTCACCCCTATCCAAACTTAGAGCTTCACTTATCCTGCATCCACTAGCATATAAAAATAGTATCAAGGCATAATCTCTCAGACCTATAGTTGTAGAACGATCTATATGACTCACTCCCTCCATGACTTCATCAAAACTAAGATATTTTGGTAAACTTTTTGGCACTTTTGCCATAGGAATATTTATCTTGGTACCCAAAAACTCTCTCTTATGACAAAAATTATAAAAATTATTTATTGATGAAAGTTTACGATTTAGAGTTCTTTTATTTTCAAAATGTGACAGAAAATCTACTATATCGATAGTGTCTAGTTTATGTAGTGGCTTAGAGGAGTACTCCTCTAATTGAGACAAGTCATTGATGTATGCATCTATAGTTTGCTTATCCAATGCCTTGTTGATCTGCTGATACTCTCTAAAAGCAGATATTAGATCACTCATAAGATAATTTGCTAAGTGTAATCACCTTATTGTCTTTATAGATTTTATTTCCAGATATGAAAGCAAAATCTTTCACTTCACCTACATCATAGATACGATGCTTTTTCAAATCGGCACTCAAAACTATCAAAGAGCCTTGTTGATCCATAGCATAGACTCGTCCACCAAATGCTGTAGCTACACTAAAGTGTGCAAACTTAAATTTGGCTCTAGCTAAGGCTTTCAAATCTTTTGAAAACTTGACTATCTCTCCAGCTTTTGTAAATACATATATAGCACCATTTGATATAGCTACTTCACTGATGCCATCATCAAATTCACCCTCTGCACTACCTATAGTCATCACCCTATTTGGTGTTGCGGCCACTAGTAGATTGCCCATTCTTGAGAGATATATTACATTATTTAGATTTGCCTTTGAGCTTATATATATAACTTTTGCATTTTCTGGATTATTTATATCTACTATTAGTATCTTACCATCTAGCGTAGGAATAACTGCAAGATTATCTACAAACATAGGATTGGCTATCCTTGCATCTACCGCAAATGTATCATCAGACTTGCTCTCTATAATCTTCTCATCACTTGATGTATTATAGATACCAAATGTGTTGTCTTGAAGCAGATATACTATTTTGTTACCTTTTATAGAGGCAGAGACTACTGGTACATTAAACTCTATAGTTTTTGATATCTTTTTACTCTTCTTGCTGATAAGTGATAGTTTGCCCTCTATATTTGTCACAAGGACGAAAGATCCATTCTCACCAATATATCTATCTCCTTTGCTCAAAATCAAAGATCCTGCACCCTTTTTGCTTATATAAGTTTGGTTGTTAAATGTGACACCATCTCTAGTCAAATATAGCGACTTACCTTTGTGTCCACTGATTGCTCCCGATGCTTTATATGTCTGTGTCGGTTCAAAATATTTTTTACCACTACATCCAGAAAATAGCACTATAGCTACTACTACACCAAGCCAAGTATACTCTTTTATCATTATTTTCCTTTGATTGTGTAATGTTTTAATAGATTTGCAATAGGTGCTACAGGCGAACGAGCATCTATCAACTCCAAACTATCTTTAGCCTTTTTCACATCTCCTGCTTTTATACTAAGATAGGCATCTTCTATCATAGACATCTCTTTGTAGTATTTTGAGTTACTGCTTTTTGATGACAATACACTACTATGGTAGCTACTAATATCTGAAATCAGACTATTTTTGCTTGCCGATAGAGTCTCCAATCTCTTGACATCTTTCTCTTTAATAGATTGGCTATACTTATATAGCTCAAAGAGTGGTCTGTTTTCAGATTTTAATGTCTCTAATGCCTTTGTATCTTTAGGATTTTTTTGCAATGACAACAAAGCACTATTTGCTTTTTCTAACTTCATATCTTTATACACATTAAACATAGGCTTGACTACAGCAACTGCTATCAAGATAGCCAATAGCATCCAAATCGTTTTCTTGTGCTTATTATAAAAAGCTTCTAACTTCAGAGTACTCTCTAGCATCTTCTCGTCGCCACTCAACTCTTTACCTACATATTTCATATTATCTTGGATACTCACATATACTCCTGAGTGTTACTTTTATCTCAAACCATTCATACTTAAGAGATTATTTTGATTTTTCTTATTATACCACTTGCAGTTAAAAATATGATAATAAAATAGTATATTATAATCAATCTATTTCAAATTTATGATACAATAATAGTATAAATACAGATTGAAGGAGATATATTATGAAAAAATTACACTTAGCAACCGTTGCTATAGCAACTACTACTATTGTGATGATGAGTGGATGTGCTACTAAGGCTGGCACAGGTGCTGCTGTAGGTGCTGGTACAGGTGCTGTACTTGGTGGCATAGTTGGAGGTAGTAGAGGTGCTGCTGTAGGTGCTGCACTTGGTGGTGTCTCTGGAGCAGCTATAGGTGCAAATGAGGATGCAAAAGATCGCAGCAGAAGATACTATAGAGACAATCGTGGATACACATACTACATAGGAAGCAATGGTCAACGATACTATATAAATTAAGCTCAGTAAATCTTTAGAAAAGCAGGAGGCTTGTTTAGAAAGTTGCTTAATGCAATTTTCTACTCTGCTTTTGACTCTATCCAACTATTTTTTAGATTGTGGCTACCTAATTTTCACAAGATGCTATATTGACAGTCTTAAAACTTCTCCATATGAGATATATAATAGCCATCTCCACAACTACAAGATAGATATGTAGATTATACACTTGGTCTTGATTGCTTGTGATGCCGTAATGTTTTATGATCTTATAAAATAGATAGGATAGTACCATACCTATCAAATATCCTAACTGTTTGGCGGTATCTACCTTAGTAAGTAGATCATCAGTTGAGAGTAGTAGAGTCTCTGCCCTTACTAGATAGCTACCAAAGACAAATGTGATTTGATATCCTATATATACAAGTAGTGCGGTTTGATAAGTATATGGGTAGAGTAGAAAATATGTTATAGCTAACAGAAGTACTATCTCTACCATCATAGATATCCTAAAAAACCATAAAGCATTTAGTATATACTTATAGACTCTAGCTACTACCAACATAGCGATAGCCATCATCACACCACCTACAGAGTATACAGATGGCTCTATAGGTGCATATATGGTAAATATAGCTCCAACACTTATGCCTAAAAATAGCGAATTGGCAAATTTATATCGTATAAACCATTTAGGTACTAGCTCTATCATCTTATATCTATTGCCTTATCCATCTTGTCTAAATAGTTTTTGAAACTTACTGTAGTCACTACTGTTTTAGCTAAAGGATTTTTGCCTTTTATAGCTCCCCATACTGTATGTATCATATAGTGTTCTCCTCTATATTTACCAAGATATAGTGCGATATGACCCTTTAAATGTAGTAGTGTAATAGCAGGCTTCGCGTATCTATCTAATGCCTCTGACCTCTTGATAGTGCTACCACTGAACTCTATAGATGGCTCTATGGATATCTGCTCTTTTGAGTTGCGAGGTAGAGTGATACCCACTGTAGCATATATCTCCTGTATAAACTTGGAGCAATCCTGCTCACCAAACATTCCACCCCACCCATATGGTGCATTGAGGAGTTTAAATGCCTGTTTTACAATAACACTAGGGCTATATGGTAGATATCCTACAGATACATCACTTCTATCCATAGTAGCTATTTTGAACTTAAGTATGCCATCATTATCTTTTGTGGGTATAGCTATTTTTACTACATCACCCACTATATCCAATAGTGGCAATCTCACTCCCATTCGTACAAAATCATAATATCTATTATCTACATATAGTGCATTTTTTGAACTCGTAGCAACGATAAAATTTTTACTTTTTGATATCTGCAACATCTCTCTTCTTGTAGATATAGCTATACTCTTTGCTTCAACCCATCCATAACTTGTAGGTGACAATACAAAATACCACCTCTTATCTCTACTCATATGCAATACAGCTAGAGGTGTCCCTATATCGAGAGCCGCATTTTGGTTGCGGTCAAAATAGTGCTGAGATGACTTTTTTAGCAGCGTACTAGATGTAGGCATCACTCTTTGTAGTGTATACTCCGTGGTTAAAGCATATCTAGTAGAGATATGGTCGATTGGTATATTTTCACGATAACAATTTTCATCTAATTTCTTTAGATAGTATCTAGGAAGAGGTTTGCCATCCTCTTGATAAAATGCTCTTTTTACCAAAAACTTCTTGAGTTTATCTAATTTAGCTATGAGCCACTCAGATGGATAACTACTGTTGAAATCTTTTGCATCTATCACTAAACCTCTATCTCCATATGACAATTGGTTAAATTTTTTTATTTGGGATATATCCAATATCTTTTTATGAGAAGCAGGTATTTTGTCTATCCAAAACTCAGCTATATTTATAGACCTATAGAGCTTCGTATACTCTACCTGTGATATAGAGCTTTTCTTAATGTATGGTAGCGATGAGACCACCCAAGGTGTGGCACTATCTATTGGATTGGCTACCAATAATATCGTAGCCACATGGAGGTAGATTATTGCTGTATATATTTTTTTCATATACCATTATATCAAATAGACTTTACAATAGACTTCTCATGTGGAGATATCAAAAAAACTCTTTATCTGTAGATTTATCTATGGTATCATATATAATTTAATGGACTTTGGCTATACTTATCATACACATTCATAGAGAAGATAAATAGTATTTCAAAAAGGGATTTTATGCACAGGAAAAATATACTCAAACAGACACAGAGCTATGCCAATGTAATAGTAGAGCAGATAGAAAATAGCTTTTTGAAACTGCATAGTGCTATCATGTCTTGCGATAAGATGAGAGATGCTATATATGCATTTCACCAAGATGTAGAGACAAATACAGACGATATATTCTCCATACGCAACGGCAATGAAAAATCAAAAATTTACCAAAGAAATATACATGATCTTGTATGTAATGACTATAAAAGTATAGAGCCACTAACCGTAGGTGTATTTGGCGAATCAGGTAGCGGAAAGAGTCATCAACTACAACTTATCAGAGATGGTATACTCAATGGTATAGGAGACTCTGCTCTCACCACTATACCCATCTCTTTTAATGCTTGGCGTTTTGAAGAGGAAGAGCATATTATCATACCACTACTCAAAACACTCATACATGGTATTGAAGAGTATGATAAAAACTTCAAAAACACTCTAGGAGAGAATTTGGATTCTATCATCTCCCATCTGACAGTCATACTCCATTCACTAAACTATGGATTTCAGATACACAAAAGCACCAAAAATTTATTGAGGGAAAATACTAGAAATGATTTAAGAGTACAGCTTATACCACCTGAAAAGCTAGACTCTATATATCTCAATATACCACAATTCATAGAGAAGATTACACTCCTTGAAAAGGTAAACTTCGTCTTTTTGGTAGATGATTTAGATAGATGTCTGCCTGAGAATACGCTAAGAATCCTAAACTCATTTGAGTTGTTTTTAAATGTACCTGCTTGCACCTTTGTATTAACATTAAATGATGATATTATAGAGAGAGGTGTAGCTCACCACTACAAGGATTATCAAAATAGACACCACTATCTATACGAAAACAAAAATAGTGACGATTACGCTTTCAATCTCACACTAGAGCTACCAATAACAGGTGATGAGTACATGGAAAAGATGATACAGCTACCTACGCGACTGCCCACAATAGATACAGCACATGCGAGAGAATTTCTAAAAGAGTATAGCCAAGAGTGGATCAAGGATATAGATGCCAACTATGACCCATACAAAGCATCCGAACAGAGCAAGATGAAAAAACCATCAGATAATTTATTGGATTTTTTTGCTCATAGTATACCTACTAAACCACGAAAAATCAAAAGAGTAGCTATGCTTTTTGAAAACAAGATAAAACATTTAAAAAGTTTGGACCTAGAAGTAGATCTCATACTTTTAGCTAAAATTACGCTCCTAGAACTCTTTGCACCAAAACTCTTGAGATTTATACAAAATCAAAATAGATACCACTCAAGCCTATGGAGACGATTGGAGGAGTTTAGATTTGCAGGAAAATCGGAAGAGCAAAACTCTCTGGAAGACTTCATAATCATAGAACAATATATCAAAAATATATCAAAAACAGAGAAGTTTACGAAGATGTATAGAAGTCTACTCAGGCACCTAAAAGAGCATTATGATGCAAGAGATAGATTTGAACTTGATTATATATTTGATGGTAGTTATATTGACAATCCAGAATTGGATAAAAATCTAAAGCACATCTTTGAGACTACTAGAGAGATAAAAAGCAATGAAAAAATGAGAAAAGTAATATATTCGCCAAATTTTGAAAAATTACTCTTTTCTGTCGATGACCCTACTTCTTGGCGTGATGCATTCAAGGAAGATAACCTATTTGCAAACAACAAAGCTCTCTTGACACTAGATCAGCTAGATAAGATTATGCAAAAGGCAAAATCAAATGGCTTTATAAAAAATGTTGACTGGTTGACTCTAGTAGCCAAATATTCAAAATCTATAGAGATAGCTAAATATATAAGCTTCGATATGGGTATATATGCGGTTACATTTAATGAGTTTGATAAGTATTGCGATGATATTGGCAGAAAAAAACCCGATGACAATCAGTGGGGCAGAGGCTTTAGACCTGTCATAAATATCTCATGGGACGATGCTGTATCATACGCCAAATGGAAAAGCAAAAAAGAGGGTGAGACTTATAGACTTCCTACAAGCAAAGAGTGGAGCTTGGCTTGTAATCTAGGTAAAGATACAAGTTGGCATTTTGGTGATGATCCAAATATGCTAGGTAGCTACGCTTGGTACAGAGACAACAGTAGCAAAAAGACCAATCCAGTAGGTAGTAAAATACCAAATGAGCTAGGACTGTATGATATGCATGGAAATGTATGGGAGTGGTGTATGGATTGGTGTGATGACGAACATGAGAAAAAGATCGTCCGCGGAGGCTCTTGGAATCTTGTAGCATCAGATATGCAAACCAACGATATTGATTGTATGGAACATAATCACAGATATGGCATAGTCGGATTCAGACTACTCAAAGAGAGACAATAATTTCACCACAGATTATATCTAGTGGGTTCTTTTGGATTCAAAAATTCACAAGAAGCCTATCTCTTTTGTCTCATCTATAAATGATTTAAGCTTAGATACTCTTCTGGTGTCTATATAGATTATGCCCTTATCTTAATGGTTGTATTTTTATAACCACTTCTCTTTATGATGGTATATAATTTTTTAGCATTACTAGTTCTAAGTCTCACACATCCATGTGATGCCCTGCGTCCTAAACTTCTGACATAATTGGTACCATGTATAGCATATCCATGTTTAAAAAATATAGAGTAAGGCATAGGTGAGTTATCATATAATTTTGAGTAGTGCATTTTCTCCAAGTGGTATGGCTTATACTTTCCTTGCGGTGTAGTGTAGCCTCTTCGTGCTGTAGAAACCTGCCAACTATAAAGAAGCCTATCTCCCTTGTAGAGTCTCATTCTTTGGCTAGATAGATCTATATCTACAAGCATTTTGCCCTTCATATTCACTATCTGCTCCACAGTAGGTCCACTATCTTCTTTGGCATACATAGCAGCTCTTTGACGCTCCTGCTCAGAGATATACCTTCTCTTATCCAATATCAATCTATTCCTACTCTTTATAAGCTCTATACCTCTATATCTTGACTTATTGAGTGCTTTTACATATGCGTTGACTCTTCTTGTGTTAAGATGCTTACTCTTTTCTATCATATACTGTTCATATAGTAGACGATGCTGTTGCTGACTTATATATATCTCCCTAGTAAGTGCATCTATCTCTCTTTGATTTGGATACCCATATCCAAAACTATAACTAGAACCCATAACAATAAGCATCACTAGATAGTAAAGCCTCACACTATCTCCAACTTATAAGCAGTAGACCAACAATAGATATAGCTGTAGGTATCTTGATTAAGAAATCAACACTTTGATGCGTCTTGAACCTGCCATATATAGAACCAACTGCTATTACAAATAGAAACAGTATAAATGTCTTACCTAATAACTCCAAGAATCCATCTGCTCCACCAAGAAATAGATTGACCATTAGTAGAAGCTTAGCAAATGAAAATATAGCACTTTGACTCATCAAAATAGCCAAAAATTTACCACCAAACTCAGCTGCAGGACCAGAATATACCTCCACAGGAGCCCCCACCACATCAAACGGAGACTGTCCCATCATAGCTGCAAATGAAAACATAGCACCAATAAAGAGTAGTGGATAAGCAAAGGCATTGAGTGTCTCTTGATTGGCTGCTATGGTAGCTATATCTGCACTATGATTGATACTCATTAGAGCTACTACAGATATATAGAATGGTAACTCCATAGCAAACATCCTAGTAAGCCCCCTAGTGATACCCATAGCACCAAATGGACTACCACTTGCACCTACACCCATCGCATTACCTAGTGGTCCCAATAGCATAAGATAGAGTATCAAAAATAGATTACCATATCTACTAAGTCCGCTAAAGCTTTCACTCTGATAAAAAAATGGTATGAAAAATAGTGTCATGATAGCTCCGCTCATCATGATAACAGGACCCAGATAAAACATCCAACCATGAGAAAATGAATCCTTTTTGTTGAAAAATTTGATACTATCATAGAGTGATTGCCATATGGTAGGTCCTATACGCCTCTGAAATCTTGCAGTGATATTACGATAGAGTCCATAGTATAAAAATCCTACCAAATAAGCAGTTACAAACATCATCATCAGATCAAAAATTATCATTTAAGCCCCCACCAAAGTAAAATCAATGCAGATAAGATAGCTATATTAAAATTGATAGATAGATTACCTGAATAGATAGCTCTAACTACCTGAGATAGTGCAAATAGTTGCCTAGACAGATAGTCATAAAAACTCTTAATTGAGTTTCGCAATATAACCCCCACAAAGCCTATGCGACCTATTTCCCTACCCATAGAGTATCCATAGTGAAGATGTGTTGACTCGTTGGGTACTTCACCACAATATGCTATATCAAATCTATCTTTGACACTCTTGCTCTTAGATGATACAGATGCCAAAAATAGAGTCACTAAAGCAAATACAACTATAAAGGCAATCAATACTATCAATCCATCATAAGATGCCACTTTTGTAGATATAGTGTTACTATCTATATAGGTAAGAGTATCTATCTTAAGCTCCTTTAGAATCTTGTTGAAATATGGCACTATCATAGCAGGATATGCACTAAGCAATATCAGTATGGCAGATATAATATATTGTGGAAAGAGGAATGCAAATGGAGCTTCTCTAACACTCTCTAGGCTTCTATTGGTAGGATGACCTAGATAGATACCATATATGAGCTTATAGATATACAAAAATGCACTAGCACCAGCAAACATCATAGCAGAGAGTATAAGTAAATTCCCCCCCTCCAGTAGAGATGTATATATGAGAAATTTAGATGCAAAACCAGATAGAGGTGGCATACCAGCCAATACAATGATACCTATGAGTAGCAGTACAAACGATTGTGGCATACGATATATGAGCCCACCTAGTTCACTAAACTTAGATCTTGAAGTGACATATATGATGCCTGCTACATTGATAAATAGCAGTAGCTTGACTAGTGTATGTATAAGTGAGTGATACAATGCCCCACTCATACCATCAGCCAACGACAGAGCAGTCACTATATAACCCAACTGTGCTATAGATGAGTATGCGAGTAGCCTCTTGAGACTATCTTCGTTTAGAGCTTTGAAAGCAGCTATGATAGATGTAGCTACACCCACAATAGCCAATATATAGCCTATCTTAGCCGATACATCTACAGCATATGCTACAAATATAATAAGAGCATACACGCCCATTTTGGAGAGTATTGCAGATAGAAATGGGGTAAACAGATCACTTGACTGCTCATAGCTATCTACTAACCAATAGTGAAACCCTATAGCTCCTATCTTGACAAATATAGCAAAAAGCATCAAAACAACAAACAGTATACTCATACCAATAGATAGTCCGCCAAATCCCTTATAAGCATCTATATACAAGAGGCTATGGGCAGATGAGTAGAGTATCACAATAGCAGATAGGAGACTCATAGCCGATGCCATAGCAAAGAGTATATATTTGATGAGAGCTTCACGACTCAATGTATATGAAAGTAATAGGTAAGTAGTGACGCTCATCACCTCCCATCCAATAAAAAATAGTAGATAATCCCTAGCATATAGTATCAAAAAGAGCGAAGCTATAAGTAGATAAAATAGGAGATGAAACCCTTTAGATACCTTATATCTAAAACCAAAGATTGCGATAATGACAAAGGATAACGATACTAGCAGAGCAAAAAAGTTAGCCAAATGCGTAGCCTTGAGAGCTACTACCAAACCATCTATCCCTACAGTAGAAAGATCAAACTGCCAACTATACGAACCATCAAAAAGCGAGATAGTAAACCACAAAGTCCAAATCGAAATTATAAGTGTCAACAGCCTCATTTGCCAGCTCCTAAAAGTGTAGATATGTATAGTGAATTATCCAACATCATATGTGAAGCTTGATCTATATATGGAGATATCATCCATGGTGCTACACCTATCACTATCAAAAGAACTATCAGTATCGAGAGTATAGATTTTTGAGTACCAGATATAGTTATGACATCTCTTTGCGATCCTCTCTCTAGTAACAATCCTATCAACTTGAAGTAGTATACACTCTCTATCACAGAGGCTATGATAATGATGGCTAATGCACTAAACTCACCACTCATAGCAAAACTCTTGAGCGACAAAAACTTACCTGTAAATCCAAGTAGAGGAGGTAGTCCTAGGAGTGATATCATAGCCACTATCATCACTACTACAATAAACGGTGACTTGATGTGGCGTAGTGTTGATACATCTACGCTACCTCTGCCATTCTCTATAATAGTAATAGTCAAAAATATAGCCATCTTTGCTATAGAGTGTGCTATTACTATAAATATTGCTGCTGCAACAGCACTGCTACTCTCTAGTGCCAATGTAGAAAAAATAAAACCTGCTTGCCCTAGTGATGAGTAGGCAAACACTCTCTTTAGATTTGTCTGTTTAAGTGCCACTATCTCAGCCACTATCATAGTAACCGCACCCACAAGTACCAAAAATGAGCCATAGGCTCCACTAGGCAAAAATAGATAAAAGATATGGAAAAATACAAACAGATAAGCTTTGACAACTATAGATGAGAAGAGTCCGTCCACAAGTGTAGATGACCCTTCATAGACATCAGTCACCCAGAAGTTGAAGGGAAATATCTCTACCTTAAATCCAAAACCTACAAAGAGTAACATGGATATAAGCAGCTTCATTTCACTAGGAAGTGTCACAAATTTTTCGCTCAAAACTGCCAAATTTAGAGAGCCTAGATGGATATAGATGAGAGCTATAGCAAACACCAAAAATATAGATGCTACCATACCTGTAATAAGATACTTAATGCCAGCCTCATATGCTTTGGCTGACCCCTCATAGGCACTCAAAATATATGCACTAATTCCAGCTATCTCAAAAAATACATATATGTTAAATATATCACTACTCAATACCAACCCTATGGTCGATGCCAATAGCATATTTATCAAGATAAAAAATTTATTCTCATTTTTGTACGGCTTCTCTCTCCTTAGTCCTAAATAGTAGATAGAAAATAGTAGCATCATTAGTGTAAAGAGAGCAACAAACAGTATGGAAGTTTTATTGAGCACAAGAGAGATACCAAGTGGTGGATTGATAGCTATTACTTCTACTAAACTATGCGGCATAGATATCTTACTGAAAGCTAAAAATAGTAAAACTAACTGCATAAGAGTAGAGGCATATGCTACACCATTTTTACCAAATTTGTTCAATATCGGTACTGCAAATCCAAAGAGAAGAGGAAGTGCTATAAAGTAGACACTACTCATCGTTTCATCTCTCTCATCTTGTTAATATCTGTAACACCTGTAAGCTTATAGTACTCTATAGCAAAGCTCATACCAAGTGCAAAAACTGCCATACCTATAACAATGGCTGTCAATATCATAGCATGTGGTATGGGGTCATTCATATTGACAAACTTTTCAAATCCATCGCCAAGTATAGGGGCACTATATCCTTTGACAAATGTGCTACCTATAAATAGTATAAATATTGATGTCTCCATAATAGATATTGATATAAATATCTTGATGATATGCTTTTGTGAAAGCAGTCCAAATAACCCCACGGAGAATAGTACCATAGAGCCAATCAGTATCATATTGTCTATCACCTCTTTTTGATTAAGGTAGACAAGTATATCACTCATCATCACTCCTTTTGAGAAGATTTTGCACTATCATACTCATCTCGCTACCTACCTTTATACCTACTATAATATATATAAGAGGTATGATACCTCCACTTATTAGCATACCCATCTGCGATATATCATGTGGAATGAAGTTGCCCAAAAAGCTATCTAGTATCCATAATCCCATCAAGCCTATGATGACATATGATACTCCTGCTAATGTCTCAAACACCGATATAATCCTATGAGATAGTTCAAAATCTTGGTGAGATATCAATAGTAACAGAAACCCACTAGCCACTATCACACCTCCCTGAAATCCACCACCTGGACTCAAATGACCATAGACCATTACATAGATACCAAACAGTACAATAATAGGGAACAGCAACTTTGATGCTGTTTTTAAAATAAAGCTACTCTCTACTTTGTGATGATGTTCAGAGTGCGAACTTAGAACCAATCCAATACCCAAAGAGGCTATAAATAGTACCGCAATTTCACCCAGCGTATCAAATCCACGAAAATAGACTACGACAGTAGTAACTGCATTTGCTACTCCATCTTGTGAATTAATCTCTAATAACTTCTCTCCTGCTCTTTTGATGGATTGAGGCATGTTATGTAGTAATATATTTAATATAGTTACTACCAATAATGCACTAAGTCCCAATCCACTATATGTCTGTAGAGGCACATCTCTCTTTAGATTCATAATGAAGCCTTCAAATGCTTAAGTGCCATCAAAAATATAACACTACTGATACCTGCACCTATCACCGCTTCGGTCAGAGCAACATCTGGTGCTTGAAATATAAAAAATAGTACAACAGAACCTAGTCCAACCCCCATAGACAATACTATGGAGTCAGCTAATCTCTTCTCTACTATCGAAGCAAAAGCTACTATAATTATAGCTATAAATGATGCCACCAAAATAATCCCTATCACTTTGACTCCTCCACATAATCCCTAAGCTCATCTATATCTTTTGAGTTTATATGTGATACTCCCACTTTATGAGAAGCTCTAGCTATCACAGATGAGGAGAGAGGGTTTGTCAAAAGTATAAAAGCACCTAAAAGCAACAACTTTAATGCCCAAGATGGCTCCAAACAGATAGCACCAGATATCACCAATAGAGTACCCATTGTAGGGGTTTTTGCCCCTACATGCATACGACTATATATATCTGGCATACGAAGCAACCCTATGGCACTTATAGTAAAAGCCACCATTCCCAACAGCACAAGAAGATATCCAAGATATGTCAACATCTATATACCTCTCTCTATATATCTACCAAATATAGTCGTACCCAAAAATCCTATCAATCCAAATACCAAGGCAACATCTAGATATATGCTCCTCTTGAAATATATAGATAAAAGAACCAAAAGAGATACTGCCATTACACTAATCACATCAAAGGCTATAATCCTATCACTAAGATCGGGTCCTTTTAGTAGACGGATCATACTCAAAGACATTGCCAACAGTAGTATAATTGTTACTATTTCAATCATAATCTCTCTTTTTTGATTATATTCCCTCTGCAATCATAGCATCTGCAACTTTTTTGAATCCTGCTATATTGGCACCATCTACATAGTTGCCCTCTACACCATACTCTTTGGCTGTATATGCTACACGATTACATATCTCTATCATTGTCTCTTTGAGTCTAGTATCGACCTCTTCAAAACTCCATCTTCTCATCTGTGCATTCTGACTCATCTCAAATCCACTCACAGCTACGCCACCAGCATTTGCTGCTTTCGCAGGAGCAAAGCATACCTTTTTACTCAAGAAGTGGTTGATAGCTTCTGTAGACGATGGCATGTTTGCACCTTCTGCCACACACTCACAACCATTCTTTACTAACGCTTTGGCATCTTTGAGAGTCAACTCATTTTGTGTAGCACATGGGAAGGCTGCATAGCACTTGATATTCCATACTGCATGACCATCTTTTGGATACTCGGACACTGGGATAAATTCAGCTTCTGGATGCTCTTTTACATACTCTTCTAGAGGTGCTCTACGATTGAATTTGATATCTTTAAGGAGATCCAAATCCACACCTCTGGCATCATATATAGTACCCGTAGAATCTGTACAAGTGACAGGTATAGCTCCCAAGTGGTATAGTTTCTCTATAGCATGTAGTGCCACATTGCCTGCTCCACTTACTACACATACTTTATCTTTGAGAGGCTTTCTCTTCTCTAGCTCTAACATTTTTTCTGTAAAGTATACAACACCATATCCTGTAGCCTCTGGACGCATAAGCGAACCACCAAAGAAAAATGGCTTACCAGTCAATACTCCATCAAAACTAGATGTTATCTTCTTGTACTCTCCAAATAGATATCCTATCTCTCTAGCACCTACACCTATATCACCAGCTGGTATATCTACCCTTGCACCTATGAATTTATGCAACTCTTTCATGTATGCAGAGCAAAATCTCATCACTTCAAAATCACTTTTGCCTTTTGGATCAAAGTCTGCACCACCCTTGGCACCACCTATTGATAGTCCTGTAAGAGCATTTTTTAATATCTGCTCAAACCCTAAAAATTTCAAAATACCTTCATTGACTGATGGATGAAATCTTAGACCACCTTTGTATGGACCAAGTGCATTATTGAACTGTACCCTATATCCAGTATTGACTTGAACATGACCATTATCATCAAACCACTCTACTTTAAACTTGATAATTCTATCTGGATTTATGAGTCTCTTCACGATAGCATTACTTTTATATTTTGGATCTGACAAGTATAGTGGCGTTATAGATAGCAACACCTCCTCCATAGCTTGGAAAAACACATCATCTTCTGCACAGTTTGGATTTCGTAGTGTTGCTATATACTCTTTAGCCTTATCCATAACATCTTTATCTATCTTCTTACCTTTTTTAGCCATCTTTTTTCCTTTTATTCTGTTTTATTTTAAGATTAATCTACCAATGGCTTCACCATCTTGATCCTCAAAACTCATCTTTGCATCTATAGGTGGCTTGTGATCCGTAAGTACAGTAACCAAATCACCCAATACGAGACCATAATTTCTACCTACAGGAAACTGAATCTCTTCAATATGCTTACTAGTTATTGTATCTGCTAGTGTATTCAGTATGACATTATACGCATTTTCATTGGTAATATACTGTAGATAATAGTCTCTCATCAATCGAATATTACCAAGCCATGCTGTCTTCTCATCATTTGTAATATTTCTATTTTGCTCTACACTATTTTTGTAATTTTCTATTAACTCTTCAGTTTCAGCCTCACGAGTATTGAAAACTTCATCTATACCACTACAGTATAGTTTTAACTTCTCCGCCAACTCTTTGCCATTCAACTCTTTATGATTGAAACTTGTCAGTTTAACTACACTATCCTCACCTAAATCACTATTAAGAGCTTCTAGTAACTCCACAGCAGAGTTAATCAAAATATACTTATCTGGTCTATTTTGATCAAAAGATACTCCATGTTGTGAAACTATTGGTTTTGCACCTACATACTTCAATTCCATATTACTTCCTTTATAGTTTGCAATTTATGACAAATATTATATAGTCATACACTTTTTATTCTACTTATCTAAAAATACCTCTATAGAGTTATTTGGTTTTTTAAATATAAAATCGCTTGATGATATACTCTTGGCATCTCTCCATACTATAGTAGCCTCTTTGTATGTATTGTTTCTCTTTACTTTGTCTTTAACTACAATATGCTTAATAAGAGGTTTATTGCTAGCACTTATCCAAACATGCACCTCTTTGTATCTATCAGAAAAAGCTATATAGTTACACTTTTCACCATTCAAATCCACCACTCCAAAGTTCTTGGATTTGAAATTCTTTTTCATTCTCTTACCCATATTTTTATAGAGAAGTTGTGCTAATGGTATCACAACTCTATACTTTTCATACAATTTATCCAATGCGCCGTCTATACTATTTGGTACTTTTATATTGACATACATTTTTTTATCATAGTCATATATAGTATATACACCATTGTTCAAATATGTAGTTCTATTTCTCACATCGCCACGAACATCTATTCTCAACTTATCAGGTCGATCTACTTCTACTGTAACTTGATGCTTTATCGTATCTTTACCCACATGATCAATATTGACTGCATCAAAAACATACTTATCTTGATGATCCAAATAGTCATAAGCTTTTTTTACTATATCCACAACGCTACTTTGAGCCAATAGATTTGCACTACCCAAAAGCAATCCCAAGCCAACAATCAATAAAGTTTTCTTCAATCTACTCATAACAAAATATCCTTTCTAATAGTATCTAGGTGCTGCTACAGCTGCCCCAACCGCCATGCCAGTAACTACGCCTGCTGCTACAGCAGCTCCAGTGTGGTGATGATGATGGTGATGATGATAGCCACCACCATAATAACGGCTACCACCATAAACTACATTATGTCTACGAGAGACACGACGAGATGTTCTTCTAGATACACGACGAGCTTGTCTATGAACAGGAGCAGCTTCCGCTTGATTAAATATATTAATCTCTATTTTTGGAATAGATATACTGCTATAGCTACGCTCTATACTTTTGGTGGTATCCAAATGAAGCGATGGGGAAAATAGACCCACACCCAACGCCACTATTGTAAACTTAAGACCTAAATTAGCTCTTTTTTGCATAATTAATCCTTTTGTGGTAATTTTAACAATAATAGCATATATTTATTGAATTTATCATAATTTTGCAAAATAACAATCTTCTCAAAATCTATCTAAATCTATAGCCAAGACTTTTCAAGCCCTCATGTATCTTATCCGCTATATCACCTTGGAACTCTAAAGCGTCACCCTTGATAGTTCCACCAGTACCTACCCTCTTCTTTATAGTCTTGAGTAGCACACTCAGATCATCTTTTGGTAGACAAAATGGTTTTACAATAGTCACTACTTTCCCCATTCGCTTCTCTTTTGCAAAGTAAAGTCGATGCTTATTTGGCTCTTTTATCTCTATGCTTTTACTCTTTTTGCCCTTTGCTCTATTGTCAGATTGCCACTCTTCCCCAAAATTTGCACCCATCTCAAATAAATTTTTATGCATCAATTATACTCCGTATCAAATAGTATGCCAAGTATCGTCATCAAAATCAAAAGAGAGACAAATATTTTATACAGTGTGTAGTCACTAGGTAGTCTCATGTAGATTAAAGCTTTTTCAAATTCTTTTTTGCTATTTTACTACTTTTTCTATCTGGATAGTCATCAATAATAGTATTATAGAACTGCTTTGCTTGTGCTGTATCACCTATCTTTTCCAACGACACAGCCGTATGAAGCAATAGTATATCTATATAACTTGCTTTATCATACAGCTTTGCACTCTTCTTGTAGTAGTGTATAGCGTCACTATAGTTTTTGGTATAATAGGCTATCTCACCTAAATAGTAGTTACTTGATGCCTTTTTATAGCCTCTCTCTATCATTAATTTAAATCTATCTTCTGCTTTTTTATACTGTTGCTTTTGAAAAAATCTAGCACCCTCTCTATATAGGATTGAATTATCTTTACCCTCTATACTATTTTGATGACTACTCCTCTCTATCTTATTTTTGTTACTATCTTTTTCTCTTTCTATCCTTACGCTTTGCTTACTATTATCATTATCTCTCTTGATACACTCTCTATCGATACGATCTATCTTAGATTTAAGTGCTGTCAAAGATAGATTAGAAGAGAGTGATTGCTGATTTGCTATACTTAGATTATTGACACTGTTATTGAGACCCTCAACAATAGTAGTCAGCCCCTCTACTCTCTCTGAAAGTTGGTCTAGACGCTGTTGTAACATAGCTAACTTTTCCCTATCAGAATAGGCATAAGATAGTGTGCTATATATAGAGAATAGAGATGCAATAGTTAGTAGCTTTATCTTCATCAATTATCTCAATATGTGAAGGTCTACTCGTCTATTTTGAGCATAACAACTATCACTCATAGTGCTGCATTTTGGATTGCTCTCTCCATAACTTACTAGTACAATCTTGGAGCCATTCACACCTTGCATTACCAGACTATCCTTGACAGCTTTTGCCCTCTTGAGTCCTAGTGCATAATTGTATTCATCAGTACCAAACTCATCACAGTTACCCTCTAGTTTGACCTGTGCAGAGCCTAACTTTTTACCAAGTACTCCTGCATTAAAACTAACAATACTCTGCATATCAGAGTCTAGAGTATATTGGTCAAAAGCAAAATATATACTTCTCATACCATCAGAGCTACTATTGTATCCTGGTCCGCCATTTCCAGCAACACCCCCTCCATTACCAAATGAACTCTCATCTACTGATATGGTATCACTAGCTATCTCATTGGCATTTGTAGGCTTAGGCTTCTTTTTGCTACATCCACTCAACATTAATAGTATTATAGCAACAAATAGTATAGTCTTCTTCATCATCATTTATCCTTATCCTTCTTACCAATCTATTGATTGAACTTTTCCGCCCAATGGGAACAACATAGTCTGCTTACTTGATAGATTTATATATCCTATAGAGCTTCTATTATTATAGTGCTTCACATAGAGTATAGTATCACCATTTGATGAAAATCTTGGAAATTGGTTGACACCTGTTGTAGTCAATGGTCTAGTACCTGAGCCATTAGAGTTGGTCATATATATACTAAACGCATTTGCACTAAAACTGTTACTGCTCTCTCTACTAGAGTATACAACCTTATTGCCATTGGCATCTACAGAGTTATTATTTCTTCCTCTGTGAACCAACTGAGATACAGATCCTCCACCTAAAGATTTTTTAAATACATTTGCATATCCTAATCTATTGGATACAAATGCTATTGCCCCACTACCTAGGTATTTTCCACCTACATCAATACCTGCAAAATTTGTCAATCGTCTAGTAGACCTAGAAGATAGACTCATCTCATATATATCTGGCTGCCCATTTGGTGCCATAGTCAAAAGTATTTTACTTCCATTTGGACTCACATCGGAGCAGACTAACATACCTTGAGATGAAGTGATCCTACTCTTTGAGCCATTATAGATATTGAGTCTATATAGTGTCGGTATAGCACCATTGAATGATGTATAATAGAAGCTACTCTGTTTTGCATCTGCCCATTTTGGAAAGAGGTTTAAACCACCCCTTATTACACTTTTTTGATACTGCATAGTGTAATCAGCCAATATTATAACACTCCTTTTTGCACCTGTATATCTGGAAAAAACTACATATCTATTGAGCCAATCAACAGATGGAAATCTCAAGATATTATTTATCTCACTTACGGCTTTGTGAGCTAAAAATGGATATTTATTTACAGAGGATATAGAGTAATCCTTTGTAGCTATCAGTGATGAATCTGACGCTTTAAATATCTTGATAACTATCTTCAATCCTGAAGATTGTATGAGATTGTACTTGACTACTATATCTTTAGATTTAAGTGATGGTGGTATCATACCACTATCTATGCTTCCTCTATGATGTGTAGTATCTGGTAAAAAATGTCCACTGATCTTGAAGTCAGATACCATTGTATTGAAAAATTTATCTGAAATCGAACTAGGAGAACTGCCATCTATGAGAGATACTCTTGCTCTCTGCTCTACATCTTTTTCGATCCTAAGTGTAGCATCTACAGCAAACAGATGTAGAGTTAAAATAAAAAATAAAAAATACCTCATTGTGATACCCTTGCAACAAATTTATCCTCTGACCAAATATAAAAAATTTAGGTTTTGGAAATTATTTAAATTTATTGTATCAGTAGAGTGTTGAAATCTTGGTTATTTAGATAAAATTATCTCTTATTTTAATACTAATTAGTATTTATTACTCTTTGGCTACAAATTCTACCTCCAACTCATAACTTTTTGAATTTTTGTGAGGGTCAAATCCTATCTTCTGGAGCTGCTTTATATACTCAATCAATCCGTTGTTGAACTCTAAATTGTTTGATGGTCTTAGCAGTTTGAATTTGAAACTACCATCTCTATTTATCTTTACCCAAATAGTAGCAGATTCTCCTGCAAAATCACTCTGTGCATTCCAACCCTGAAGGATATCTTGAATCTTGGCGAAATAGGCATTCTCTACTCCTCTATCTTGTTTTTTCTTATTGCTATCAATCAACTTTTTGTCATCTATATTATCAAATAGACTATTAATTTTTTTGGGTTTTTGGTTTTTTTTACTTATCTTTGTTTTTTTGGTTTTTTTCTCTTTTTGGGTACTTTTACTACTTTTTGATACTTTTTTCTTTTTGATATTTTTACTCTTTTTTACTCTTTTTTTCTTTTTGATAGGTTTTTTATCTTTGAGACTCTTTTTCTTTTTACTATTTTTACTCTTTTTTACTTGAGAGTTGCTCTTGGATCTACTTTTACTTCCAGATAGGGATACCACAACTCTTTCACTATTTTTTTTTACAAAATGTATATTTTTTTTATCTGTGTGGTGATTGAAGTAGTAAAGAAGCAACCCAATCATCATTAGATATATAGTCAGAGCTAAAATTCCAGTAATTTTAAGCATATATCTTCTCTATTGTGTTATTAGAGATACTTTAGTAAATCCAACTTGTTTGACACTCTTTAGTAGATACATCACATCTTTATATTTCAACTTTTCATCAGCTCGTATAAAGACATCACTATCCAAATTAAAATCTTTGGCTTTAAGCACAAAACTATCGGCAAAATTATCAAGATTGTATCTATCCTTATTTAGATAAATTACTCGATCTTTATCCATGCGAATAGTAAGAGTCTTTGGCTTCTCTACACTTTTACTTTTGGAGCCTTTTGGTAGAGTTATCTGCTCCTCGAAGTTTATAGTAGGTGCAGTAATCATCAGTATAGACATAAGTACCAACATCACATCCACCAAAGGAGTGATATTTAAGTCTGGATCATCATCCCAAGTAAACATATCTATTACCTACTCATCTTCCACGAGAGACAATACAACATCAGCTTGCGATTTGAGTAGAGAGCTTAGTTCATATGCGAGTCTTTTTAATATCAGATGAAATGTGTATGCAAAAATAGCAACACTTATACCAGCAGCAGTAGCTATGAGAGCTTCAGATATAGCAGGAGCAACTACACTAAGAGATGCACTCTGCTGAGAACCCAATACGCTAAAAGTCTCCAATATACCCACAACAGTACCAAACAATCCTATAAAAGGAGAGGTTGATGCAATGATAGATAGTAGTGTCAAACCTTTTGTAGAGCTACGAATAGCATCGCTAGATGCAGCATCCAATATAGCTCTATTTGGCATATGAACACGACTAAGGTATGTATATATAAGAGAGTTTTTTGATACAGTAGCTGATCTACCAAGATAGAGTAGCTTTAATGAATTATACTCTATATCAATCCTAGATTTCAAAATATAAAATCTATATAAAAATACCCAAAAAGTAGCTATAAAGTATAGAGACAGTAGCAGAAGAACAAATACTGTAATAGCACTGCTCCCTACTAAATAGTCAGGAAGAAATCCAAAAAAACTCAATTTATATAGACTTTCCCATCTGTTCTACTCTGCTTACAGCAGAGGCTATAGCCACACTAGAAGGCTGAGCACTCTTGAGAAGTTCAGTAGCCTCCTCTATCTTCTTGGCTATATCTGAATCATCTGATTTGAGTGCCACAGCACCCTCAACGATACAGATAACTTTAGATTCGTCAACCTTTACATATCCAGAGTTGATAGCAACATCAGTTATATCTCCGTTAGGCAATTCAATAGTTATGATACCTGTTGAAAGGATCGAAACTAGAGTAGCATGTTCTGGCAATACACCGAATTCACCCTCAGAACCAGGAAGTGTCACCTGTTTGGCATCACCATCATATATAGTTCCTTTAGGTGTAACGATTTCAAGCTTCATTAATTTCATATAAATCCTTTAGATTTAGGCCGCTTTTGCTTTTATTTTTTCATTTTTAGCAATAGCCTCTTCGATACTACCTACCATATAGAATGCTGCCTCTTGCATATCATCATATTTACCCTCTAGTAGTCCTTTAAATCCTGCAATAGTATCATCTATAGTTACATATACACCAGGAGAACCTGTAAATACTTCAGCGACATGGAATGGTTGAGATAGGAATTTCTCAACTTTTCTAGCTCTCTCAACTACAAGTTTGTCATCTTCACTAAGCTCATCCATACCCAAAATAGCGATAATATCTTGAAGATCTTTATACTTCTGAAGTATCTGCTGGATGCCTCTAGCAACTTGATAATGCTCATCACCAATAATTTGTGGATCAAGCATTCTACTTGTAGAGTCTAGTGGATCAACTGCTGGATAGATACCTTTCTCTGCTATAGATCTGTTGAGTACTGTAGTTGCATCAAGGTGAGCAAATACAGATGCAGGAGCAGGGTCAGTCAAGTCATCTGCTGGTACATAAACAGCTTGTACAGAAGTGATAGAACCTTTTGTTGTAGATGTGATTCGCTCTTGTAGTGAACCCATTTCACTTGATAGTGTAGGCTGATATCCAACAGCACTTGGTATTCGTCCAAGAAGTGCAGACATCTCTGAACCTGATTGTGCAAATCTAAAGATATTATCGATAAACATAAGTACATCAAGACCCATCTCATCACGGAAATATTCAGCCATAGTAAGACCTGTAAGTGCTATACGGTTTCTTGCTCCTGGAGGTTCACTCATTTGACCAAAACATAGTGCAACTTTATCAAGTACATTTGACTCTTTCATCTCAAAGTACAAGTCATTACCCTCACGAGTTCTCTCACCAACACCTGCAAATACAGAGAAACCGCTATGTTTCAAAGCAACATTGTTGATAAGCTCCATGATGATGACTGTCTTACCAACACCAGCACCACCAAATAGTCCAACTTTACCACCCTTTGAGTATGGTGCAAGAAGGTCAACTACCTTGATACCTGTCTCAAAAACTTCTGTTTTTGTACTAAGCTCAGCAAATGGAGGTGGATCTCTATGGATAGACCAATAGTTTTCAGCTTTAAATTCACCAGCATCATCAATAGGCTCACCGATAACATTGAAAATTCTACCTAGAACCTCTTCACCTACAGGAACTTTAATGGAGTCACCTGTAGCTTTAACTTCTTGACCTCTTACAACACCTTCACTCGTATCCATAGCAATAGTTCTTACTCTATTGTCACCTAGCTGTGCTGCCACTTCCAATACCAATCTGTTCTCTACTCCATCAACTGAAAATACTGTCTCCAATGCTTCGTTGATTTCTGGAAGATAGTCTTCAAAATCCACATCAATTACTGGACCCAAGACTTGTACTACTTTACCTGTCATTACTTCTCCTCTTCTTATTTCATTGATTCCATACCACTGATAATCTCTATGAGTTCAGTAGTAATCGCTTCTTGTCTAGCTTTGTTATATTTCACAGATAGTGCTTTCACCATCTCTTTTGCATTTGTTGTAGCTGCATCCATAGCTTGCATTCTAGCAGCATGTTCAGCGGCTAATGAATCTATGAGTGCATAGTACATGCTGTACTCAATGTATTGTCTCATCAATGATACAAGCAAAGAGCCATCATCATCAGGCTCTAGCTCAAGCTCAGATTTTGACTCCACCTTGTTAGTCATCTCAGTGACATCTATTGGCAAAACTTGATCTTCTCTAATCTCTTGAGATATCATATTGACATAACCATTATGTACCATTATAATTCTATCTGTCTCACCATTGGCATAAGAGTTCACGATATCAGATATAAACTCTGCAGCCTTTTCAGAGTCGGGAGCAGAGCTGAGCCCTACCACTTCTCTCATCATCTCTACATTGTTGAACTTATAATAGTCGATACCTTTTCGTCCTACACCACTAAGTCGAACCTTTATATCATCCGACTTAAAACCTTCCATCAACTGATTAACGCGTTTTAGTGTCTGCGAATTAAATCCGCCACATAGACCTTTATCTGCTGTAATGAATATAATATCTACCTTTTTAGGGTTTGGATTTTCCCTAAAGTAGATATTATCATTTGCCTCTGCACCTAAGTCTTGAATCTTTTGAGCAATCTCATCTATCATATCACTCAACTTCTCAGCATAGACTCTAGATCTCTTAGCCAACTCTTCTGTTCTCTTGAGCTTAGCCGAAGAGACCAGCTTCATAGCATGAGTCGTCTTCTGAGTATTCTTGACACTCTTTATCTTGCGTTGTATGTCTTTTAAGTTAGCCATTTAACAGCCTTTTTAACCTACGAAAGAGGATTTGAAATCATCAAGAGCTTTCATTAGATCCGCTTCTGTATCGCTATCTATCTTTTTGCTCTCTCTGATTGAATCGAAGATGCTAGAGTATTTTGCCTCCATAAATGGATACAACTCTGCTTCAAATTTAGTAACACTTCCAGCATCTATATCATCAAGGTAGCCTTTTGTACCAGCAAATATAATAACAACTTGTCTCTCAACTGCTAGCGGCTGATATGGTGGTTGCTTAAGCACCTCTACCATTCTTTGACCTCTCTCAAGTTGTGAACGACTATGCTCATCAAGATCTGATGCAAACTGTGCAAATGCTTGTAACTCTCTAAATGATGCCAAATCTAGTCGAAGTGTTCCAGATACCTGCTTCATAGCTTTTATCTGTGCAGCACCACCAACTCTTGATACAGATAGTCCAACATTGATAGCTGGTCTTATACCTGAGTTGAATAGATCTGTCTCTAGGAAGATTTGACCATCTGTAATAGAGATGACATTGGTAGGAATATATGCCGATACATCTCCAGCTTGTGTCTCAATGATAGGGAATGCTGTGATAGAGCCAGCACCCAAATCATCATTTAGCTTAGATGATCTCTCCAACAATCTTGAGTGTAGATAGAAGACATCACCAGGGTATGCTTCACGACCTGGAGGTCTTCTAAGTATGAGTGACATCTCTCTATATGCAACTGCATGTTTAGATAGATCATCATAGAATATAACTGCATGTCTACCATTGTCTCTAAAGTATTCAGCCATTGTGATACCAGCATATGGAGCCAAGAACTGCATAGCAGAAGGGTCAGATGCAGAAGCGTTTACTATAATAGTATACTCCATAGCATCATGCTCTTCAAGCTTTTTGACTATAGAAGCTACAGTAGACTCTTTCTGACCTATAGCTACATAGATACAGATTACATCTTGACCTTTTTGGTTGATAATAGTATCTATAGCTAGTGTAGTTTTACCTGTCTGTCTATCTCCAATGATAAGCTCTCTTTGACCTCTACCAACTGGTACAAGTGCATCAATAGCTTTTATACCAGTCTGAAGTGGCTCATGGACAGATTTTCTAGCCATAATGCCTGGTGCTTTCTTCTCTATGAATTTACTCTCAGTAGACTCTATAACACCTTTGCCATCTATAGGCTCACCGAGTGGATTGACTACACGCCCCAACATACCATCACCTATTGGAGTCTTAAGAAGTGCACCCAATCGCTTAACACTTACACCCTCTCTGATACCTGACATAGAACCGAGTATAACTACACCTACGCTAGCCTCCTCAAGATTCTGAACCAATCCTTTAGTACCATTTTCAAACTCTACTACTTCACCAGCCATAACATTGTTGAGTCCGTAAACAGTGGTGATACCATCAGCAACACCTACTACCTTACCTACCTCACTGATATCAACATCGATATCAAAATTCTCTATTCTCTCTTTTATTATCGAGCTTATTTCGTCTGCATTCAATTTAACTGCCACTACTTCTCCTTTCTTTAAATTACACTAATTATTGTGATTTCATTATGAAATCTATCAACTGCTCTCTAACTCTCTCCTTAGAGAAGTTAACCTCGATACCCAAATCTTCAACATCAACTTTGATACCATTAAGCTTTGAACTTTTTTGACTAAGCTTGATATCTGATCCTGTATATCTCTTGAGTGTATTTTCCAATTTTGCAACATCTTCTGCACTCAATTTTTTGTCACTACTTATAATACCATCATATGTATTACTCTCTTTTTGCATCTGTGCATTCATTACAGATGATATAGCAGGGATCAAATTTAATCTTTTGTGTTCACCCAATAGCTTGATAAAATTTACCAATTTATCGTTCGGCTTTTCGCCAAGTGTAGCCAACAGAGACTCTACTTTATCAGAGACAGCAACAATAGGTGCATTTATCATAGCAGATATTTCAGGGTCATTCAAAGAGAGTGCCAATTCATTAAAAGTCTTAACAAAGAGACTCTTCTCCTCCTCATTACTTAGACTTAATAGTGCATCAACATATCTTTTTGCTATTAACTCTTCCATACTATGCCACCTTTTTGTCTATGAGATCGATAACTCTCTTTTCATCAAGTGGTATATCGTCTGTAGTTATATTACTACTCAATACCTCATTGATAGCCGCTCTAATAGCTCTTCTCTCTTCAAGATTACTCTTCTCTTGATACTGTTTTTCGATAGCTTTTAGCTCATTTTCAGAGTTTTCAGCAATCTTATCAGATAGTATCTTTGCCTCTTTGTCAGCAGTCTTGATAATCTCTTCCGCTTTAGCTTTACTCTCTTCTAAATTTGCTTCTGCATTTTTCTTCTCATCTTTTGATGCCTGTAGCTTCTCTTCTATCTCTTTCAATTGATCAGATATACTCTTCTGTCTACCTACAAAAAAGCTCTTTATAGGATTTGCCAAAAGATAGTATGCTATACCAGCAAAAACCAAGAAGTTAAAGATACGAGGTATAAAATCTGTAGATCTACCTGTAAGTGCTTCATAGTGACCTGCCCCTTCATTTGCAAATAGAATAGCTGGTACTAGAACAACAACTGCCAATAGTAACTGTTTCATCTTCATATATTAATCCCCCTATAGCTTACTGAATTTAGCTTTGATACTCTCTTTATAGAGAGGTATCTGTGACAAAAGACTATTTTTCAAATTCTCTTTTTCACTATCCAAATTCTCCATAAAAGAGATATACTCTTTATCTAAATCAGATCGTTTACTCTCAGCTTTACTCTCAGCTAACACCTTAGACTCATCGATAGCCTTTTGTCTTATCTCAGATGCCTTAGATCTAGCTTCATCCAAAATACTATCAGCTTCTGCATAAAGTGCTTCACTATTGCCAGATAGACTCTTTGCGGCATTTAAATCTTTGGCTATAGAGTTATCTCTATCATCCATAAACTTTAACAATGGACTGTAAAGCATACGATTTAAAACCACAAGAAGTGCTAAGAACAATACCAAAACAAATAACATCAACGACACATGTATGTCAAGCATTCAAACTCCTCATATAATTTGCACTAATTTTATCATTTTAGGTTTAAAAGGTGGGTTAATTATTAAGCTTTTTTTATGATTTTTATAAATTCTTTGACTTCTGTTTCATCCTTGAACAATATCTCAATCTTATTCTTCTTTATTGTGTGCCTAAAAGGCAGTATTTTGTCAATATCATCACTATAATTATCCATAATATTTATAGTTGGCTTTTTATTTTTAGTAGGTCTATCTTGACTCTTCTTATATTTTTGTGCTATCTTCTCTGCATCTCTTACATTTAACTTTTGACCAATAATTGTATCTACAATTATCTTTTGTATATTTGGCTCCAACCCCACTATCACTTTAGCATGCCCCTGAGATATCTTGCCATCAAGCATATTTTTTTGCACATATTCACTAAGTGTTAAAAGACGCATTGTATTTGTAATCTGTGATCTGCTCTTGTGTACGATATTTGATAACTCTTCGTGGGTAATATTGTGTACCTCTATCAGTTCAGCATACGAGTTTGCCAACTCTATCGAGTTTAAGTCTTCCCTCTGTATATTCTCAATGAGTGCCAACTCTCTGAGTCTCACATCATCTACATTTAGATCTGCTATAATAGCTTTGATTTTATCTAAATTTGCAAGCTTATGAGCACGGAGTCTTCTTTCACCAGCTATAAGCAGATAGCCATCACCCTTCTCCATGACTACTATAGGCTGTAGCAATCCATGATTTACGATAGAGTCACTCAACTCCTGTAGTGCATTTTCGTCAAAATGCTTTCTCGGCTGATAGGGATTTGTTGCTATCGACTCTACATCTAACTCTTCAATATTGAGTGTAGACTCTATCTGCTCTAGTGTATCACTCCCCTCTATCTGCTCCTCATATGCCAAGCCAACCTCTTCGAGTATCGCACCCAACCCTTTACCTAAAGCCATACCTAACCCCTAATGATTACTGTAGCTAAATCTCTGTATGCTATACTACCTTTAGAGTTGTTTGCATAACTTGTTACAGGCTTACCAAAGCTTGGACTCTCTGCCACCTTGATATTTCGTGGCACAACTATACACTCTTCACTCTTCTTGACATGAAACAACTTATCTTTGAAGTGATGAGTAAGATCCTCAAGCACTTGCTTCGATAGGTTGTTCTGCTTTGAGTACATAGTGGGTAGAAAGCCTTTTATTTGGAGTTTGGGATTAATAGTCTTTTTCAATAAACTTACAGTATTTAATAGTTGAGCCAATCCCTCCAAAGCAAAAAATTCACACTGTATAGGTATAATAACCGAATCAGAAGCACTTAGTGCATTTATAGTGATAGGACCTAGTGCTGGTGGTGAGTCTATGATGACATAATCGTATTTACCTTTGAGATCCTCTATCTTATTCTTCAATATCAACTCTCTATTTTTCTTTTTTGAATTATAAAACTCTTTCTCTATACCCACTAACCCTATATTTGATGGTGCAAGTGACAAATTATCAATATCTGTTTTTAGTATTATCTCATTTAATTTTTTTATACCTAATAGCACATGATATATATTAAATTCATAATCGCTACGACTATATCCTAGACTAGTCGTCGCGTTTGATTGCGGATCTGCATCTATTAGCAACACTTTCTTTCCATTATCTGCCAATGATGCTGCCAAATTTACTGCTGTTGTGGTCTTGCCTACGCCACCTTTTTGGTTGGCTATACTTATTGTTTCACTCATCTTAAACTATATACTCTCTTTCCCTCTATAATCAATGAACCATCCCCACACAAAAGTGCATCTTTGAGGTTTTTATGATAATTTCCAATATGAACTGAAAACTTCCTACTTAATTCAAATTCTATCTGATACTCACTAAATATCTGCTTCCATGTCTGCTTTAATTCTAACTCTTTTATATAGTCTTCCAATAATAAATCTATTGAGACATCACTATTGAGTGATTTGAAACCATCTTTAGATTTTTGCAAATTTACACCTATTCCACACACTATAACATTATCAATTTTTTTAGTTATCACTCCACCAATTTTATGATCTCCTAGATATATATCATTTGGCCACTTCAACCAAACACCACTACTATATGAAATCAACACTCTCTTCATGAGATATGAAAAATATATGGACATAGAGCCTAGAGGTAGATCATCAGGCAGACTAGATATATCTATAGCAAATGAAAATAGAAGATCACCTATAGATGCAGACCAACTATTGTCTCTACTACCTATACCACCATCTTGCTCTTTCGCAACTACCATCACAGGTGCAGATAACCTTCCCTGCTCTATCTCTTCTGTGAGATATTTCTGTGTAGAAGCCAATCTATCAAATGAGTATATCTCCAACTTTTAGCCCCCTCCCCAACAGATATGACTTTGCGTCCATTGCTCGTTTTGATACAGGCTGTAGAGTATATATCTCTACAGTTCCTACACTGCACCCCACTGTAATGCTTTCATCATTTATCGAAATGATCTCCGCCTCTTTGTTGATGGATTTTGTCTCGATAATACTCATCTCTATAATCTTCAATCCATTGACTGTAAATATACCTGGCCAACCCTCAAAAGCTCTATATTTATCATATATATATTGTGCATTATCAAATCTTATCTCTCCATCTGATTTGCGTATCTTTTTGCAGTAAGTAGCATTGGCTCTTATCTGTAGCATTGGCTCTATGGTATCAAAATCCCTTATGATATCTAGCGTAAACAAAGATGCATCTATAGCGAGCTGATTCATCAATCCTGACAATCTCATACATCAACATAGCTGTAACACCGCTATATCTATCGTCATTGAGTAGAGATTGTTGAACTGGACTTGCTCCTCTATACTGTGGAAGTAGTGATGCATGTAGATTAATACAAGGGGCGATATCCAATATCTCTTTTGGGAGAAGCTGACCAAATGCAGCCACTACTATAAAGTCTGGCTCCGCCTCTGCTATCTTTTTGGCTATGCCATCCTCTGTCAACCTCTCTGGCTGTATCACCTCTATACCATTCTCGTGAGCCAACAACTTGACAGGAGGAGGTGTCAAGACCCTCTTTCTGCCCACAGGACGATCTGGCTGTGTAAATACCAAGGATATATCCATATCCTCTGCATCTATAAGCGATTGCAATATCTTTTGGGCATATTCAGGTGTACCCATATACACTATACTGTATCTCATACTCTCTCTTTCTATATATATTTTACTGCATTTATATAGCTTAGATTACTTATATCAGCACCACTATATGCTATATCAAATGCTGTACCATGGTCTACAGATGTGCGAACTATCGGCAGATTGAGCGAGACATTAATCCCCTCATCAAAATATAGTGCCTTTAGAGGTGCCAAGCCTTGATCATGGTACATAGCTACGAAGTATCTATATTTGGCTCTCACTCTAGGTGTAAATGCTATATCAGGCACCATAGGCTCTGTATAGATATCTCTTTGCAGTATCTTATGTGCCTCTATAGTAGCCTCCACTATGATACTCTCCTCATCTCCCAACACACCGCCATCACCTGCGTGAGGATTGAGTCCTAAGAGTGCTATTTTTTCGCCATCTTCTACATCTATAGAGCGATACAAATCCACCAAAAATTTACTCAATCTACCCACACTTATACTATCTGCCACATCCCTCAAGGGGATATGCTCAGTATATAGTGCTACAAACATCTGTGGAGAACCTAACATCATAATGGCATCTACGCCAAAGATATCTCTCAAGGCATCTGTATGACCCTTGTACTCTATAGCTGCCATCTCCCAAGCTTTCTTGTGTATAGGTAGTGTCACTACGGCATCTACTATGCCATCTCTAGCCAATGACACAGCCTTCATAAAAGAGTCATAGCTATATCTGCCACTCTCTGCTGTCACCTGAGATGGCTTGATATCAAACCTCTCTCCTACAGACTCTACAGTCTCAAATCCATCAGGTATAGATATATTTAAAATTTTAGAGCATCTCTCCAGCATGATTGGATCTATCATATATATAGGCTCTACAATTTTTGATATCTCACTATGGCTCTTTAGTGCCAACTCTATGCCTATGCCATTGAGATCTCCTATAGAGATAGCTACCCTCTTCATACTACTCATCTCAATAGCAGTGAACGCATATCTAAAATAGCTTGCTCCAGCCCAACAAATATAGACCTAGCCACGATAGATTGACCTATATTAAGCTCCTCTATAGTCTCTATATCCACTATCTCTTTGACATTGTGGTAGTTGAGTCCATGTCCTGCAGCCACACGAAGACCCAACTCTACTGCATCATAACTAAGAGTTCTAAGTATCTTTAGCTCATCTCTCAGCATTCTTTTGAGCTCTGCTCTTGTCAACTCTAGCTCAGGGATACTATATGGCGTTGATGTTAGATTGCTATACAGCATAGCATAGATATTGGCATATCTTCCTGTATGAAACTCTATCCACTCCACACCTAAGCTCTTGGCAGCCTCTACACTCTCTATGGTAGGGTCTATAAATAGCGACACCTCTATCTCACTCTCTTGTAGTTGTGCTATAGCTCTTTGAAGTGCTACCTGATCTCCTACTACCGCCAATCCACCCTCCGTAGTTACCTCTTCTCTCTTCTCTGGCACTATGGTGGCTCTATGTGGCTTGAGTGATGTTACTATATCTATGATCTGAGGAGCTACTGCACACTCTAGATTGATAGGCAACATAGAGTGTTTTATGATATTTTGGGCATCACTATCTCTAATATGTCGTCTATCTTCTCGAAGATGTATAGTTATCTGATCTGCCCCTGCCCTCTTTGCTATACTCAAAGCATCAAGCGGATCAGGATCTGCTATCGCTCTAGCCTCACGCAGTACAGCTATATGGTCTATATTGACACCCAATAGCATTTAGACTCCTTTGTCTCAAAAATGGAAGCGTATTATATCAAAATAGAATATAATCTCTATAGGTCAAAGCTCAAATCAACAATCAAATATATCAAGTCAACTATCCACCATGCCTATCATACTCATAAATCTACCACTACACCCCTGCTCTCTTCGATAAGAAAAAAACTCATCTACACTGCAAGCTGTACATATACCACTCATCTCAATACTCTCTTCTCTTACACCTATGGTGAGTAGTTGCATTCTGATTACCATAGGTAGATCCAGCATATATTTACCACCGCCTATCTCTTCTAGTGCATCTGGATAGCTCATAAAGTATTGTGCCACATCGATGCCCACTTCATAACAACACTTACCTATAGAGGGAGCAACAGCAGCTATGATATCTGATGGATCTGTATCAAATCTATCCACCATAGACTCTATAGTTTTGAGAACTATCTGAGACTCTGCACCTCTCCATCCTGCATGTATTGCAGCCACTACCTCTTTGATGGGATCATACAGTAGTATAGGTACACAATCAGCTGTCATTATAGTAACTATAGTATTTTTGCGATCTGTCACCAAAGCATCACAATCATCTACAGCACTCTCCCAATTTTCCCACCCCAATGAGGTATCACTATCTATTATCTGAATATGGTTGCTATGTGTTTGATTTGCCACTATAAATTTATATCTATCCATAGAGTCTAAAGATAGTATAGATTTGGCAATACTCCATCTATTTGAGACTATCTTTTGATTATCTTCTCCAGTATGTAGTGCTAGGCTCATCTCATATGGTTCACCTATACTCTTCTTTGTGATAGCATGTATCACTCTAGGCTCTTTAGATAGTATATCAAAATAGTAAAAACTCTTCACTCTTCTCTCCTTTGCACTTGTACATAAAACATTATCTGTTATAATAGCATAAAAAAATAGAGGCTATTGATGAATAAGTGGCTTACTTATGACAAACAGATACTAAAATACTTCAACTACTTTTTGATGATACAGATACTTCCTATACTTGGTATCTCTTCTTTTCTTATATATGAGATCAATCCTCTACTTTTCAAAAAACAGATGCTCTACTATGGTGTAGGGGCTATAGCATTTTTCGTATCGGCTTTTATACCATGGAGAAGGATAATCTGGTGGTTCATCCCTATAGTATATGTGATAAATCTACTTATGCTATTAGCAGTCGACTTAGTGGGCAAAACTATTTTGGGAGCTCAAAGGTGGATAGAGATACCAGGCATAGGTCTCACCATACAGCCATCAGAGTTTGTCAAAGTAAGTGTCATTATGATGCTTGCATATATGATCAATAGCAAACCACCACCTGAGAGTGGATATGGTATCGCTATGTTTGTCAAACTATCATTAGTGATATTGATACCTTTTTTACTTATCACGAAAGAGCCTGATTTAGGTACAGCTCTTGTGCTTCTCATCACGGGATATGGTATCTTATTTATGGTTGGAATCAACTGGAAGATATGGGTAGCCATTATCGTGGCTGTCGGTCTAAGTGCTCCTCTTCTATACTCCAACCTACACGACTACCAAAAAAAGAGGATTACAGACTTCTTGGGCAAACCTAGCTACCATGTCCAACAAGCACTCATAGCCATAGGATCTGGAGGTCTAAAAGGCAAAAAGAAGGATGAAGCTACACAGACACAACTCAAATTTTTACCTATCTCATCTAGTGACTTTATATTCGCATACCTTGGTGAGAGATTTGGATTTGTAGGAATGATCACAGTAATATCACTATATATACTTCTCATTATACATCTCATAATGATAGCTATATGGAATAGTACAGATTATCTGGTGAGAACTTTTGCATCTGGACTTGCATTTTTGATATTTATATACATGGGAGTCAATATATATATGATCATAGGATTGGCTCCTGTCGTGGGTGTACCGCTACCTATGTTTAGCCATGGAGGTACATCTTTTATCATTTTTGCAGTAATTTTTGGTATTTTGCAAAATTTACTTGCTTTTAAAAGTTTTTTTGTGTATAATCCTGACTCCAAAGTGATGATGACTCCAGTAAAGTCATAAATTTACTTTGAAGATTTGATTTTTTATCAAAAAAGACTTGTTTTTTTAAGTTTTTTCAGATATAATATCACTTCAACTTTCTAACCGGGTCTTTAGCTCAGTTGGTTAGAGCACTCGGCTCATAACCGAGTGGTCCGGGGTTCGAGTCCCCGAGGACCCACCATTATCTATAAAACTCCAAAACTTTAAATATTTATCTTAACTTTCATAGCAATTTAAAAACGAAAAATACTCTACTTCATTCAAATTTCTATATCGATACGCTTTTTATCTTGCAAAGCTCTATTGAGCTTCTCAAATAAAATCTCTTTAGTATCCCCTGTAGTGTATTGTGCTATAGCTATATGTTTGTGCTTGATGTATCTCTTAAGTTTATCAGAGAAGGCTATAGTTTTATTGATATCTGAGTGTGTCAAGAGTATAGCATAGGTGTCGGCATCTAGTTTGCCAAGATAGTCAGTTTTGCGGATAACTTTTTCTCTCAATGTATGGAGCGTATCGATATCTACACTCAACGCAATTATTGCAAAATCATAACTATACCTTTGGGCTCTAAGCAACTCTCTATCGACAAAAGACTCAAACATTATCTGATTGTATGCACCGCTACTGCTATCTTTTTCCAAAAGCTCTTTGACTTCATGGAAGCTGATCTTATACTCCTGTGCTTGATCTCGGATCAGGACATCTTTGTGTAGATACATATAGAGCATAAGAAGAGAGGTGTAGACAAAAATAGAGAGGATAACAACACCCAAAACAATAGTAACAAACATCTCTTTATATGCAAAGTTATCACTTAAAGAGACGATCATAATAAGAGCCAATCCCCCTTTCATGCCAGCAAGACTTAAGATGTTTGTCCAGTCTGAGGGGAGCTTCTTATACTTCACAAATGCCCAGATAACCATATATCTCACAACAGTTGTTACGATAAAAACATAGAAGATCTCATGAGAGTATCGCCAAAGAAGCTCAATATCAATAACATTTGCGATAGAGATAAAGACAACTGCATTTGCAAATACTCCAAGATAACTTGCCTCTTTTTTGTAGGCTTGAAATGAGAGTTGTGAGCTACTTCTTCTGTTGAGAAAAAAGAGGAGTTTGCTCTGTTTTCTCCTTCTCTTGTAGTGTCCCTCTTTGTCATAAAAGTATTTAAAGAGAAGTACGGAGATGACTATAGAGAGTATGCCCGAGAGTTCTACTTTGTCAGCTATAAAAAATGAGATACTTCCCATCAGATAGATAGATATAAATTCATCAAAATTATTGCGTGAAAATTTAAAACTATAATAGCCTAGAAATCCGATCAATCCACCTATAAAAATAGATGCAAAGAGTGTATAGAGGATACTCCACAAGAGAGCGTATATATCTAGATTGGAGCCAGACAATATAGGTATGGCGATAAAAAAGAAGATAACCATAGCTGTAATATCATTGAAGAGGCTCTCACCCTCTGCAAAGAGCTTCAACTGTTTGGCTAAAGAGAACTGAGAAAATATTGCCCCAACAGAGACGACATCTGTAGCCATCAATGGAGTGAAGAGTATAAGTAGATGAAAAAAGGATAAACCATCAAGATAGCCTGCTCCCCAAGTGAACCCAACAGCCAAAGCAATAGAGACAACTACAGCAATAACAGCTAAGTAGATGATGCTCAAACCATTTTTTTTGAGTTCGCTTCGAGAGAGTCCAAGGACATCAGGGATCAATATAATCGGCAACATCAAGTACATAATCTCTTCAAAGTTTTCGCCTAAAATTGATAGATCAAAAAAGGAGTTAAAGAGGTAGGAGAGGAGGATTAAAGGCAAAATAAATGGTATTTTCGTATATACCTCTATAAATCGCGACAACAAAAGTGCAAGCAGTATGAGTAAAAATATCTCTAACATAGTGTAGCATCCATGGCTTTATATTTGATCATTTTCATCATATATTTTCATGAAAGTTGAGTTCCCCTCTTTGATCTCTTGCATATTTAAACCAAATTGTTTGTAATTATCTTCGATTGTAAATCCTTTATAGCTTGCTCTTTGGTGTGCATTTATGAAGATTGTTATATCCATAGTATCATTGTCGCTCATAGTATTTTGTGGGGCGGGTGGCATATTGGACTGTATCCATGTTGCACTATTGTGTAGCTTTGACATACTCCCATCTGCCCCATAAGATCTCCATTTCCCATCATTATCTCTCCCCCATAGAGGAATTTTACCATTGACTCCTTCACCACTCTTCCCATGACATAATGCACACTTCTTTGCGTATAATTTTTTACCATTTAGATAATTATCATGTGTTGCAACTTTTGCAAGTTTGGCGAACTTTTTGGTATTTGTCTCCCACTCCTTTGTTATCTTGTGGCTTCGAGGACCTTTTGTATTCATTTTCATAGGCTCACCTGTTGATAACCATGCAATATAGGCACTCATAGCCAGACCAGCTTTTGTACCAATAATAGACTCTTTACCATTCATACATCGAAGAAAACAACCATCAATTCTCTCTTGCATTGTTTGTATTCTTTTATGTCTCGATGAATATGATGGAAAAGCCGCAGCAGTACCTATAAAAGTACCGATATTGTCTGTCGTCCCAGTTTTTCCATCTTTGCCAGGCAGGTGACAGTTTTTACATGTCAACTGCGTCTCAAGTAACTCTTTTGTCAAGGGGTGAGTATTTGTATTATTGATAATCTCTTCACCCAACTTCACCATTTTGCCAACTTCCCCATCGGGGTAGTTTTTTGGTGCATCTTTTGCATAGACTACTATCTGCATCACTAAACTAAGTAGTATTATATTGAGTCTGTTTTTCATAATCATTCTCCCATCTTATCTTAATATATCAATTTGTTAAAAACTCTTCATAAGTCTCAACACCCCACTCAAGCCACTTCACAATAGACCATCTCCCACCCCCAAAAGACGATCACTACCTTTTGAAGTTTCAATCCATCTTTGAGATAAGTTGTCACTATCTCATCTTGCTCATACTCTAGGAGTTGCTCTTGTGCTTTTGTCACTAGAGTGGCTATCTGCTCTTTTTTGGGTCGTTTTTTGCCTCGTTTGATATACTTGAACTCTATAAGTCCGATATACTCTACATAGGGGTTGAGTGGTTTGAGAAATATATCACAAAAGCCCTTGTGCATCTCGGCTTCACTTTTGACTACGAAGTATGGTGTGAGGGAGAGGTAGGCTATATACATAGACTTAACAGTCTGCTCACTGTAGATATAGTCTCGTATCCCTGTGCTGCTCTTTATCATTTGTGCTAGATATTTAAATATCTGCAAATCACCCTGTAGTGCAAAGGTTTTGAGATCCCTCTCTATCTGACTGATATTTATCTCAAATACCTTCTCTATCTCTAGGGCATCTTTGAGGAAATCTATATCTATCCTCTTGACTGTCTCATTTGGTATCTTGAGGTTCAGATCAATACCTCTCTCTTTGATAGTGACCAACCCTAGATAGAACATAAATGATTTGAAGTTATTCTCTTTTTGGATATTTAATGCACTAAAGTCTTGTACTAAGTTTGCTAGAGATATACTCTCTCCTCCTATGAGTGTCTGGAGTGTAGAGAAGTTTCCATTGAGTTTTTTGTTGGTATATATGATAGTTTTGAGTTTGGTATAGTCGCTTCGGACATTAATATCTATCATCTCTTTTGGGAGTTTATAATTTATCATAAATTTATTGATAAAGTATAAGATCATATCTGTATTGTATATGGGTTCTTCTACATCTTCACTAAATATGTAATTGTTGTACCACTCTTTGAGTAGAGATTTATCAACCTTATCTTCTAGTGCAAAATCTTTGAGTGTCTGCTCTAACTCTCTTTGATTCAACCCTATCATATTGTGAAAGAGTGGGTGTAGTGATATATTATCTCCTATATTGAAGCCACTTGTGACATCATACATCGTCATAGGTGTGACACCTGTGATAAACATTCTCTTGATAGGGGCATCATTTCCTGTTGCTCCTGCTTTGAGTACAGTAAAGAACTGTTTGAATGATGCAGTCTTGCTAGAGACTATATTGAGATAGTCATCTTGGCTATTGAGGAGGAGTTTGTTTGCGAAGTTGTCGTATTCATCTATTAGGAGATAAAAATTTAAACCATTTTTTTTCATATATACAAAAATAGCATCTAGTAGATCTATAGGAGAGTCTCTTCTCTCTATATCTAAACCATATCTATCTATAAAAGCATGAATATGCCTTAGGAGATAACTTCTAAAACTCTCCTCCACATCATATATATCAATAGCAGAAAAATCAAACCTCAAAACCATATAGCTACTCGCCTCTTTGGTTTTATGCTCTATAATATAGGTATCTTTGAATATAGCATCAAACTCATCTTTGAAGTATATATCATAGTAGGCTTCGAGTATAGCAATGAAGAGGGATTTACCAAATCTTCTAGGGCGTAAGAACATAAGGTAGCTAGAGGGATACTCCTCTATCTTCTCTATATAGTTCGTCTTGTCTACAAAGTAGTAATCTTCTGTTTTTAATCTTTTAAAATCACTAATGCCATAGGGTATCTTTTTCATATTGCTTTCACTTTTTTGTTTGATTGAACATCTTGTAAAACTCGGGAGTGAGACTTCAGTCTCACCATTTAACGAACCATCTCCAATAGCTCTATTATAGCATGATTATAGCAACATTTACCAACAGCTTCAATCTATATTTTAGATGATGAGTCCACAATTTATCTCTTCTCTTTTTGCAAAAGTGTGGTATAAAATGATGACTACTGCATTGGTCTGTCAAATTGTCATAAATTCAACACTTCTCCTGCTAGTCACGCTATACTTACAAAAAAATAGAAGGATACTTAGTGTGTTTCTCCACATAGATATCGATAGTTTCTTTGCATCGGCAGAACGCTCTATTGACCCAAGTCTAAAGGGTATCCCTATAGCAGTAGGCAGTCGAAGCAATCTTGAAATTTTCAATAAAAAAAGAACCAATATTAGAGTGATAAACGATAACAGTGGTGCATTTGTCACGCCAGTTTTTTACAGCGATAGACGAAAGAGTTTCAAGTCATACTTCATAGATATCATAGATGGTAAGCAGAAGATAAGAGGCATCATTACCACAGCAAGTTATGAAGCTAGAAAGTGTGGGGTAAAGACTGCTATGCCCATCGCACAGGCTCTACAGCTATGTCCAGAGATGGTGGTAGTACCATCCAACTACCCTCTCTATCATAAATTATCATACAAGATACACGACTTTATGAAAAAAGAGATACCAAAAATAGAGCAGTTTAGTATCGACGAGTTTTTTGGTGATGTTAGCGGTTGGATAGAGGATGAGGAGTGCTACTCTTTTGCCCAAGAACTCAAAGCCAACATGATGAAAAAGTTTGATATCCCTGTATCTATAGGTATCTCCAGAGCAAAATGGATAGCAAAACTTGCCACAGAATCAGCCAAACCCTTTGGGATTTATGAAGTGAAAGATATAGATGCTTATATCGAAAATATTCCCATCGAAGCATTCCCTGGCATTGGCAAAGGTTTTCAAAAAAGACTCGAAAAGCGTTACATCAAGACGCTTGGAGATGTCAAACAAAACAAAACACTCTTTTACTCTTGGAAGAAACCTGGTATCCAGCTATACCATAGAGTGACGGGAACTTGCAATGAAGGCATAGAAAACAGAGGTGCCAGAAAGTCCATCGGCATCAGCAGGACTTTTGACCCAATTAACGATACAGATGAAATCAGACGCCGCATTATGATTATGGCAAGACATATTACTTTTCTTGTCATGCAAATAGGTGTCAACCCTACTACTTTCTATCTCAAACTAAATTATGGATATGGCATAAAAGTAAAACAGAGTGAGACAATCAACCGACTATTCAGTGAACATCTTTTGAAGAGTAAGCTTATCACAATGTATGACAATATAAAACTGTCACATAATGGAGCAGTGAAGATTACGATCAATCTCTCCAACTTCACATCCCATCACCGAAAAACACTTTCTCTCTTGAGCCATGCAGAGGATACAAAAGAGAAGAGATTGAGCATGAATATACACGAGCTTAGAGAGAGATTTGGACTAGATATCTTAAAGACAGGAAATGAATTATAAAGCTCTCTATCTCAATAGTTTTAAAAAATTTAGATATGATTGCGAAAATATAAATCCAAGAGAGAGAAAATGAAAAAAAATTTCAGAATGATAACTATAGGGTATTTGATACTACTAAGCGTTACATTGGGTGCAGGGCTATTTGCTGGCATAGTAGTAGCTCCCGTCACATTCCATACAGAGTCGTGGTTAGGTAGCGAAGTGTTGAGCCACTACCAAGAGGGGCTAATCATGACACAAAACTTCGTAAAGCTATCATATCTAGTGGACTTGACACTTATAGCTATATTTCTATATGAGGGATATAAGTACAAAAAGTTTGAGAGAGACACCACTACCCAAATAGCTACATTTTTTGCCATAGCTACTGGACTTCTTTTTGGTCACTACTACATGCCTGATATATTAAATATGCAACTAGCTGGAGAAGCTATGACCCAAAGTGACGCTTTTATCAATACACACAAAGGTTCAGAGATTAATTTCAAAATATTTTCGCTCGCACTACTCATACTGATAGTGAGAAATATGCAAAAAGCTTGCAAGTAGAGACAGCCAATGAGCCAAACACTATTGCACCCATTTAAACCTATAGTATTTGATGATACTCGCACCTTGATACTTGGCTCTTTCCCTAGTGTAGAGTCATTCAATAAGGGTTTCTATTATGCACATCCACGCAACCAATTTTGGAAGATATTATCAGAGATAACTGGCTATCCATCTCTCTCAAAAGACCAACGAATATGGCTACTCAAGCAGAGTAAGTTAGCTCTTTGGGATATGATCTCATCTTGCAATAGAGAAGATTCGCTAGATAGTAGCCTATATGACGAAGAGGTCAACGATATACCATCACTACTAGAGAGATATCCATCTATAGAGAAGATAGCCTTCACAGGTCGCAAAGCCCAAATGTTATATGAAGCCAACTTTTCACATGTAGATATAGAGAGAGTCTATCTACCATCTCCATCATCAGCTTACGCCAAGATGAAGCTAGAAGATAAGGTGATAGCCTACTCCCAAAAGCTAAATATACCACACAAAAGTGTAGCGTAATGGTTTGGGCTATAGGAGATATACAGGGGTGTCATAGCTCCTTTATGAGACTACTCAAAGAGATAAATTTTGACCCATCTTGCGATAAACTATGGATAGCTGGCGATCTAGTCAACAGAGGTGAGGATTCGCTATCTACCTTGCGATATCTATATAAGATACGAGATAGCATAGTAGTAGTATTGGGCAATCACGACTTAGCCCTCATAGCTGCATATCTCGGCATAAAAAAAAGTAATGCCTCCATAGAGCCTATTCTCAAGGCTGATGATGCAGATATACTTATAAATTGGCTTCGTTCACAAAAATTTTTGCATACCGACTTTAAACTAGGATATGCCATGTCACATGCTGGTATCTCTCCAGAGTTTGATCTGGACACAGCCATATATTTAGCTAACAAAATAGAGGCTAAACTGAGTGGCAACAACTACAGCAAGTGGCTTATCAAAATGTTTGGCAAAAATGTAGATCACTATGACAAGGATGCAGAGGAGTCAGAGTTAGAGAAGTACATACTCTCATCTTTTATCCGTATGAGATTTTGCTATGAAAATGGTGGATTGGATTTTAAACAAAAAGGAGCTCCAAACTATCTACTCAAAGAGAAGCAAGGTCTTATACCGTGGTTTGACTCGCCAAATCGCAAAAAATTGGAACTCAAAGTGATATTTGGTCACTGGTCTACCCTAGGTTACTACAACGATAGTAGTGTCTGCTGTCTCGATACTGGATGTGTATGGGGTGGCTCTATGACTGCTATGAGGATAGATGATGGTAGCGAAGAGATAGTGCAGATAGATTGCAACTAGAGAGATTACTCGATAGGATTGCTCATATTAAAACGATAAAATGATGATTTTAAAGTACTTGGGGTATATCAGATAATATTTAAAGCTTAATTGTCTATTTATAAATAAGTCTTTCGAAGTCAAACGACCTCGAAAGATATAGAATCTACTTCATTGCAGCGATATAATCAGCTACCTCTTTCATAGTAGCATCATCCATAGCAGCTACTTGACCTTTCATAACGCCACCCATACCGTGTTGGTTAAGTGTACCAGCTTTGTAACCTTTAAGTTGCTCTACTGTTTTAGCAGCGTCTTGACCAGCAATTACAGCTGATTTACCAAGTGCTGGCTTCTCACCATTTTGACCATGACATCCTGCACATTTAGCGAAAGCTGCGGCACCATCTGCCATTAGTAGTGTAGATCCTGCAAATAACATTGCGATTGCGATTTTTTTCATATATTCTCCTTTGAATTGGTTAAATAAGCCCTGATTTAACAGAGCGATATTATAGCTAAGTTGAGCTTAAATCTATAGTCGATTAACAGCTAGGAACATTGCCTGAGTCAGATGCATACTCATAAGCGAAATCATAAACATCGTCAGCCCACTTATCTTTCCATTTTTTAGCACTTGGACAAAGTTTTTTGACCTCATCGCTAAATTTACCAGCATTTTTTATCTCTTCCCACTCACCTTGTGTGTGTTTAGTAGCAAATTTAGCACCTGTAAATCCACAAGCACCTTTGAGCTTCTTAGAGTATAGCTTCATACCTTTTGCAACATCCGCATTTGCTGTTGTACTCGCTACTGAAAAAGCAAACAGTGCAGCCAAAGCCAATTTTGTAAATCTAGTCATATATATCCTTTAAAAATGTATTAAATAACAATGTAAGAATAGTAAAAAATAGTGAAGTTATTGTGTAATAGATAGTATATCAAAATCAAAAAAAGTGATAAATCTATATAGAATTAGCAGCTAGGAATATGTGAACTATCAGAAGCATATTTATATGCAAAATCATATAGATTTGACCATGCTGATTTACCTATACCATCCTTTTTTAGTCTTGGGCATATCCTCTTTACCTCTTCTGGAAATTTACCATCTTTATAGATATCTTTCCACTCATCTTGAGTATGATATCTTGCAAATTTCACACCAGAAAAACCGCAAGCCTTTCTAAAATTCTTTTTAAATATCTTTTGACCTTTATTTGCATCCGCATCCAATATTGTTGTAGTGCTTACCACAGAAAGAGCAATGATAAAAATAGTTAAAAAAAACTTTTTCATTGTTAATCCTTTTTAAATTTAGGTAGCTATAAGTTTTACTTATTTGGTAGCTCCATTATTATAGTCTACCTTAGCTTACCGATTACTTTATATCGCTCCCAATATATATCAATAGCTTCATTAAGTTCCTTTTCGCTTATCTTGAGTGGTTTTTTCAATACAAAATTTTTCAAAAATAGTGCAGACATCAGCGAAGTATCTTGGCGTGGGAAACGCATAAAGTGTTTGAGTGCTGCTTTTGTATTTTTCTCTCCACTATATACGGACAGATACTCCATAAACATCTTTTGCAGAGACATAGGTAATCTGCTATGACACTCTACACAATTTCTCTCATATGCATCACTGCCTATCAATGAGATCGTCAACAATAGCAACCATACAACATATTTTACCATCTTAACTCCAATCTAGTACCTATACCCAACTTCGATGTAACTTTTATAGTCATATCATACTCATCAACTATCTTTTTGACTATACTTAGCCCTATACCAAAGCCACCTTCGCTACTATTAAATCTCATATATCTATCAAATATATATGACACTTTTTCATCATCTATACCTATACCATTGTCCTCTACTATTAGCTGCCCCTTTCTCAAGATGATATCGACTACACCACCCCTTTTGTTATACTTTATAGCATTTGATAGGAGATTATCCACTACCCTGATAAACTTTTTTCTATCCATCAGAAATTGCTCATCTTTAAGGTAGTGATTTATAGTGATATGTTTTGACTTGGATAGAATTTTAAAATACTCTATCCTCTCTAGTATGATATTTTTAAGCTCAAGCACCTCATCAAAATTGTCCCTCTCATGCTCTAGTGTCAAGTATGTCAAATCCTCATATAGCACAGATACAGTCTTGGCTGCTATGGTGATCCTCTCAAGTTTTTTTCTATTTTTGTCCACCATGATATCTCGATCCATCATCTCTATGTTTGCCAATATGGCACTTAATGGTGTATTTAGTTCATGTGTAGTATCTTTGATAAATCTATCTAGTAGCATAATGGAGTCTCTCATAGGCTTCAAAAATAGCTTTGCAAGCAGTAGTCCAAATATAAACAGTGCAATAAACATACCAAATCCATATAGTGCTATAGTTTTAATGGTCTCTCTATACCACTTGTCATCATAATCTACCTCTATGATCAGATATTTTGCACCTAGATAGTAGTTATCTAATATTTTTTGAAGATATATTTTTCCTCTATATTTATATATATCTTTATCAAACTTTTTGGGCTCATTATCTAGCAAAGAGAATATCTTCACCTCCTCTATATCATATATAGCACTCTTATACCTATCATCTCTTGGGTATACATATCTATCTCCAAAGTAGTGATGGAGAGTTTTGAGTCGCTTTATCTGATCATAAGCGTATGTTGACAATTTTGCTTTTTGGTTTGAGAACATTACTTTCTCTTGGCTCTGATAATAAAATATAGACAATAGAATCAAAACTGACACAACCAAGAGTAGATATATGGTGAGAAATCTTAGTAGGGATTTTTTCTCACTCTTGAGTAGTGAATTTGTAACCCTGTTTTTTGATACTAACAATTCTCTCCTTGCCTATTATTTTTCGTAAGTTTTTTATATATGTCCTAAGTGATGTATCGCTAGGCTCCTCATCATAATCCCATAGATGAGTATATATACTTTCATGGGACAATACTTCTCCTGATGATTGCACAAAAAGCTTAAGCAGTCTCGACTCTTTGTTGCCCATAGATATAGGTTTATCATCTACAAATAGGGTATTTGAAGCTATATCATATTTGATATTGTCATCTATATCTATATACTCTTTTTGCTCATGATAAAAACTTCTCTTTAGTAGTGTCTCCATCCTAATGAGAAGCTCCTTGAGTACGAATGGTTTGCGGATATAGTCATCACAACCACTCTCATAACCTCTCTCAAGATCATCAACACTACTAAGAGATGTGATAAATATAGCAGGAGCAGTGACTCCACTATCTCTAGCACTATTGAGTAGTTCAAATCCATTGAGTCCTGGTATATTTACATCCAATAACAACAGATCAAATTTACTCTCATATATCCTCTCTTCAGCCTCATATCCATCATATGTAGACTCTACCTCATACCCCTCATCTTCCAAAAATTCAGTAACAGTTTCATTGAGATTTGCATCATCTTCTAGTATGAGTATCTTTCCTTTAGACATATCTATCGACTAACTCTCATACTGCTTTACCCAGTTTTGTATCCTCTGTGTAGAGAGTGCACCACTTACACGATCTACCTCTCTACCATTTTTAAATACTACCATAGTAGGTATACTCTGTATACGATGTATTGCACCTAGTTGCTGCTGCTCTTCTGTATTTACTTTGAGAAATTGTGCTTTGAGTGGCATAGATAGAGCAGCCTCCTCAAATGATGGAGCCATCGCACGACAAGGACCACACCAAGGAGCCCAAAAATCTACAACTACAGGTATATCACTATTGGCTACAAACTGCCCCAATCCACTACTATCTACAGATATAGGTTTGCTATCTAGTAGTGAATTTTTACAAGAGCCACAATTTGCTTTGGTATAGCTATCCTTTTTTGGTATACGATTTACCTTTTGACAGTGTGGACATACGACATTTATATTCATAATGCTATCCTTTTATATTTTTTTGGCATTATATCATGAAATCATCATCTCCTCAATAGTTATCTTCACATTTTCACCTAGTGCCACAGGATCATAACCACCCTCAAGCATAAAGATAGATGGTATATCCGATTGAGACAATATCTCTCTCACCATCTTGGATATACCATCAGTAGTCACATGTAGAGATGCCAATGGATCGCTCTCATGTAGATCATAGCCTGCCGAAACGAGGAGTATATCGGGGTCGAACTTCTCGAAGACTTGTGGCAACTCATCTCTATATATCTCAAGCAACTCTCTATCGCCACTATCTGGCATCATAGGGTGATTTGATGTATATCCCCTACCCTTACCCTCGCCTATTTCACTCTCATCTCCTGAACCTGGATATGTATATGCTTGATGTGAACTAAAGTACATTACGCTACTATCTTCCCAAAATGTATCTTGAGTACCATTACCATGATGGACATCAAAATCCACTATCATTACTCTCTCATAGCCTTGAGATTGTGCATATCTGGCTGTGATAGCTATGTTGTTAAATAGACAAAAACCCATCGCATCTGTAGGTGTAGCATGGTGTCCTGGAGGTCTCACTGCACAAAATGCCCTATCAAACTCACCTCTCTTGATACCATCTACTGCCACGACTCCCGCACCTACTGCCATGAGGGCTGCATCATAAGAGTCACTAGAGCATATAGTATCTGGGTCTATTGCTATCTCTCCACTGCTAGCCATCTCTATCTTGTCTATATGGGATTGAGTATGTACTTTTCTGATGATATCTTCAGAGACGGATATAGGGGAGATTTTGATTACTCTATCCATCAATGGCTCTATAGCCCTCTCCACTGCTCTCAATCTCTGGGCAGACTCTGGATGAGATATGCCTGTATTATGTTTGAGATATATAGGGTCACTCACATATGCTACTCTTCTCATGTCAGATATCCTTACTATTTAAAGTTTGTATATATTATCATATTGTAGATTAATGATCTAAATATGATATACTACTAGTGACAAATGAAAGTTTTGCAAGGATGTACAAAGTGGCAATGAAAAGTTTGATAGTTGGTGGTGGGTGTTTCTGGTGTCTGGAAGCTGTTTTTGAGAAGCTTAGGGGTGTAGATGATGTAGTGAGCGGATACGCCAATGGTGAGATGGCAGATCCAGATTATAGGTCTGTATGTAGTGGAGATACAGGACATGCAGAAGTTGTAAAGATAGATTATGATGATAGTGTGATATCACTAGATGATCTATTGGAGATATTTTTTGACATACATGATCCCACTACACCAAATCGTCAAGGGGCAGATGTAGGCACACAATATAGATCTGTCATACTATACGAAGATGAATTGACAAGAGATAGGGCTATCATAGCTAAGGATAATGCAAAAGATAAATATAGCAGTAGTATAGTGACTATCATAGAGCCTCTTGATAAGTTCTACTTAGCAGAAGATTATCACCAAGACTACTATCGACTCAATATGTCACAAGGTTATTGCATGGCGGTCATATCTCCAAAAGTTAAAAAACTTATGGAGAGCTATCCTGATAAGATAGATTAGAATCTTATCTATCTTCTATTACCGTTTCCATTGCCACCACCATTTTCATTGTTTGGATATTCTGGATGGCAATACTCTGCACCCAATGAGCAGCAACCATCGGCAATGCCCATATTTTTAAGACCACTATCGAAAGACCAGTAGTGATTATAACTACCATCTCTAAGTATATTAAATGTATCTAGCATCGCTTGATTTCCAGATGCACCTGCTATATACTTATCTAGATCTGTTATATCTGTCACTTCAACCATACACCCCACTTCAAGTGATGCTTGCGTAGATACACGACCATAATCATATAGAGTATTATATAGATCCTCTATCTCAGGTACAGCAAATTTACCTACAGGCATATTCGCCAACTCTGCAGCTGAATATCTTATCTCATAATTGGCAAGGTTTGTAATATTTATATCATACCACTCTACTAGATTTTGTACTAGCTCTATATGCATCACCTCTGCATTATTTGCTATATTTTCGAGCTGTTTAGCTGGGTTGATTTTATTTAGTTCCAAATATATCTCTTTTGCCAACTTCTCCTCATGCCACATATAAGCTAGAGAATACTTTTGCTCTTCACTCAATGGTACTTTCTCATAATTTGTCAAATCTATTGCACCATTACCGCCAGTTGGGCTATCTGGTACCGTATTGTCTACATTACTACTATTGGAGCTAGAACAACCCACCAATACCATAGTGGTCACAGTTACCAAAAGTAGTTTAATCAAATCTCTCATTATACACCTCCATATATTTTATAATAGTATTGTAGCTATAGTATATGAATTGTATATGAACTATATTTAAGATCTTTTTTGAGAGCAGTTACTCTTCTGTCTCCTAATCATAGCATCTGTAAATAGATACACCATTATGACATTGAGTAGAAAAAGTATCAACAACAAGCCGTCGTCATGATATTTATTGAATTGTAATCCAGTAAGAGAGTATGCTGCCTGCATGACTACAAAAAATAGTACTGTTTTTTTCGTATCATTGGAGAAAAATCTATAAAATATGTGATGAAGATGACACTTATCAGCAGTAAATACACCTTTACCATTTAGCTTTCGTCTCACCACCACTATGGTTGTATCTAAGATAGGTATAGCAGCAATAAAGAGTATACTAATTGCAGGTATATATAGTAGAGACCTTATAGCCAAAAGTGCTATCACGAAGCCCAAAACAAGTGAGCCACTATCACCCATAAAGATAGAAGCTGGATACCAATTGTGTATAAGAAATGCTATCAACCCTGATATAAATGAGCCAGAGATTACCATCAATATAAGATCATCATTTTGATATCCGATGATGAAAAAACTCATAAATATCACTATGCCAACACTACCCGCCAACCCATCTAGCCCATCTATAAGATTGAGAGCATTGGTGAATGCCACTACTGCAAATATAGTAAATGGAGCAGCAAACACACCTAGATATATCTGCTGACCAAAGTAGACACCAACATAGTCTATGATAAAGTTATCAAAGATGAGAAAAATCGTACTAAGTATAAGTATGACAAATTTAGTCTTAGGCGATGCATCATGTATATCATCCAATACACCGATAACAAATACTAAAAATATAGCAAAAAATATAAGTGTATAGTCACTAAAGACATCTATGTAAAATAGTGGAATGATAGAAAATATAGCCAACGAGAAGCCTATACCAGCTCCACTGGGTGTATCAAGCGTATGAGAGCTTCTCTCATTTGGCTCATCGACCAATCCTATCTTGTCTGCATATCTGCGTACTATACCCATAAAGAGCATAGCCAAAACAAAGACTAAAAAAAACTCAAACAACATACTCTTCTCTAATCTTCAGATAGATATTTGAGTGTCACGAATGGTGCTGCTAGCTTCGTAATAGTCTCAAATGGAGATGTGAAATCATCCGCTGCAATCTTAAATGATTTCCACTTGCTAGGTTGAATATATAACACATCATTTGGTTTGACCACTATATTGGATCTCTGCAAAGCAGCAAAACTTGTCATGTCTACTTTTCTCATCTTTAGATTGTTATCACTGTCACTACTCACTATATATATATTGTCTCTCCTAGCCGAATCGGTAAAGCCGCCTGCATGTGCTATGACTTGCATCACTGTACCCATCTCATTGTCTAGTTGCACCACACCTGGACTCTTCACTTCACCCAATACATATACCCTCTTATTCATCACCTCTATATTTAGTGATGGATCGGTAAGATATTTCTTGTATCTATTCTCTATAAGCTTGGCTGCTTGAGACTGTGTATAGCCTGCTATCTTAACCCTATGTATAAGTGGGAGTGATATATATCCTTTTGAATCTATCAGTATACCATTTTTATTCATATCTGTTGGCGTAAGTTCAGGATATTGATATATTGTAATTGATAGTCTATCATGTGGCATTATCTTATACTCTATACTCCCTATAGAGATCTTTTTTTCACTCTTTACACATTTATTGTTTTGCATCAATTCATAATCAGACCTACCAATACCACAACCACTTATTAGCAATATAGATATAGATACTACAAATATACCAAAAATTTTATACATTATTATACTCCTATGATTATAGATACACAAATAATAATCTGCTATTATATCAACTTAACATTAACTTATAGATACGCTATAAATCTCAATTGATTTACGCAACAATTTAACTAAACTATATTTGCATCATAAGCTTGATACACACTCTCCTCTATCTTGCTACTTATCTGCTCTATATCTCCTCTAGCATCTATGATGATATGCTCTATACCCATATACTCTACCACTATCCTCATCTGCTCTTGTACTCTCAGTAGATACTCTAGTCCACGAAGCTCTATACCATCTAGCTCTTTGCCTGAACTCCTCTGTTTTAGTGTCATCATATCGGTGACAAATAGTATCACCTTGTCTGGTAGTCTACCTTGAAGTGCAAATCGATTGAGCTCTGCTAGTGTATCTATATCGAACTGCTCATTTGCCAAAGCGTATGCCATACCAGATATAAACCCTCTATCTGATACGATGAGTTTGTCTATATTTGGCTTGATGATATGCTCATAATGTTCTGCACGATCTGCCAAAAATAGTAGAAGCTCCGCCCTATTGGATTCAAGTCTATCACTCAATAGTATCTCTCTAGCCTTTATACCAAAAGGTGTGCCACCTGGCTCTTTAGTAGTGATGATATTGGGATATTTTGCTTTGAGTATCTCTATCTGTGTACTCTTGCCACAGGTATCTATCCCCTCAAAAAGTATATACACTCAAGAGTCCTTTACTATCATATCATAGACTGCTGGCGGGACAAGGTGATCTATCTTGCCATTGAAGTGAAGTATAGATCTCACAACTGATGAGCTGACAAATGCCTGTTCTAAACTCGGCATGAGATAGATAGTCTCTAGCTCTTTTTTGAGTGAGGCGTTGGCATAGCCCATCTGAAGCTCATACTCAAAATCACTAACCGCTCTAAGTCCTCTGATGATGAAGTTGGCATCAAGCTCATCAGAGAGATTAACAAGCAGATTTTCAAACCCTATCACTCTAATCTTTGGATAATCCTTGGTGGCACTCTTTGCCATCAAGATCCTCTTCTCTAGTGTAAACATAGGTTTTTTAGCTTCACTCTGAGCTACTGCCACTATGATCTCATCAAATATCTTACAAGCGCGACTGATGATATCCAAATGCCCATTGGTAATAGGGTCAAAAGTCCCTGGGTATATTGCCTTTCTTATGCTACTCATATCTAGCTCCATCTTCTATAAAGTTTGTGTCTTATCCCTAGCGTATCATACCATTTACCTATGATAAATCTCTCCATATCATCTATGGAGTCACTATCTGAGTAGTATCCCAACATAGGAGGAGATATAGTGACACCTAGTGTAGACAATTTGTGCATATTTTCTAAAGCTATAGAAGATAGTGGCATCTCTCTAGGTGCTAGCAAGAGCCTCTTTTGCTCTTTGAGTGCTACAGATGCTACCCTAGTGATGAGATTGTCTGCTATGCCATGTGCTATCTTGGCTAGAGTGTTCATACTACAAGGTATGACAGCTGTGGCATCTACTTGAAAAGAGCCAGAGGCTATGGATGCTGCTATATTATCATTGTGATGCATCGTGATCATCTCTCTCCTCATCTCATGATGAGCCACCACACTAGCACTCTCTGAGACTACAACATGAAGCTCTATCTCATTCTCATCTATGGGGAGATACTCCACAAACTTCTCTGCCAATCCAACACCACTTGCTCCCGATACAGCCAATACAAGCTTCATATAAACCTTTTTTGGTAGATTATAACTCAAGATAACTTTTACATAGATGATAAAGATATGACTTCAATGGATACTTTTATGCTTTGCATGGAGCAAGTTTTACTACTTTATCCGATATGCTTAAGTGCTTTTAGCTGATGCAGATATACAATCCTCTATGCTCAATCGATCATAAAAACAAAACGAAATTGTAGAATATTGCTACTACTCCCTATATCTTTGCCCGAGAGTATCTTGCTTGGGTTTTTGAGATCAGCTCTACTCCACTGTGCATGGAGTTGGAGATCGTATCGTGGATGCCATATAAATCCTACTGAGACGATAGACATCTCTCCACCCTGCAGAGCTCCATCGTTGAGATCCAAAAAGGAGTAGCGTGCCGAAAGCTCCAACGCACCAAGCCCCCCTTCGGTAAAATCGAGCATCGGTCTGATACGCCGTACCGTTCCTGTGCGATGGTTGTAGCCTCTATGCTCTTTGGTAATGAAGTAGTTGAGAGAGAGGTGGTATCCATAGAGATCGGGATCATCATACTCTTTTGATCGGACATGGACAGCTGTATACTCCGAAGCTATCCAGAGTGGTCCATCGAGCCAGCTTGCCTCTAGGTTGAGTGTTTGTGAATTTTCCGCAGGAAATTCGCCTGTATCAAGCCAAGATGGTATGAAGTTTTGCTCTGGAGCTATATCATATCGTAGAGTCCCCTCACGCACATCTTCATATCGATAGCCAGCACCTAGATGGAGGAGTTGCTCACCCTCTTCATATGCCACGACTGTAAATCTACCGATACCTATTTGATTGGATTGAGAGAAGGAGAGGTCGGGTTTGTCAAGCCATGCGTTGAAGTAGCCAGCACGCCATCTTGCTCGTCCATCTAGGATCATATCTGAGATTGATATACCTATGTCTCTTGTGGGCAAGAAGGCATCTAAGTGCATAGGGCGTTCCATCACCTGCTCAAAGACCAACCCCATAGCACGCTCCATAGAGATGGGTTCTTTCATCTTTCCGACTTGAAGCCTGCCGTAGTTGCCCCAGAGAGGAACCCCTACGACTGCATCAAAGAGTGTATACCAATCGCCACTCCCCCACTCATAGTCTCTGCGTACCACATTGATAGCTGATGAGAAGAGATAGGTCCAAGGCTGGTCAAAATTGATCGTGCCACCCACCCCTAGACGCAGACCACGCACATCAAAGCGATCATAGTAGCTCAAATCTCCCACTTGAAGTTTGGAGACTCCATCTTGATAGAAGTGTGACCCATCCACTGCCAAAAGTGCAAGTGCACGCATATTGATCCACTTTGTGTCAAAGGCATTCCAGTCATAGGCCGAGACATTCATATCATTGCTTATGAGCGGTGCATATCCAAAAGAGTATGGTATAGTAAACCACTGCACCTGCTCAGGATCGAGCATTGTTATAGAGATATTGTTGTCGATATCAATATAGTGTTCAAAGGTTGCATTGTGTTCTACATTGTGTTCCGCATAGAGTGTCGCCGAAGAGAGCCATATCCCTAGTAAAAAAATCTTAAGAGTCTCAAACATCTCTCTTGCTTCTTTCTCGATCTACTCCATACCATACCTTTGAAGGTATGCTTATCTGCTTCTGGTTCATCTACTCTCCTTGACACTATCTTTTTGCAGTCTCATCACTGCTCTGCCAAAATGAGCGAAAGTATATCCAAAACTCTCAAAAATCTCTTTTAAGGATCAAGAGTCTCATATCTAAAACCCATTCCAAGCGGTTCCAAATTGGATATAGATCGCTTTATCCTCTCTACTTTTGGCTAGATCTATACCTATACGAAGTCCATACTTTTTGGCGATCAGATATCGAAAACCCAGACCTCCGCTATAGATACTCTTGGCATCAGAGAATGAGAGTGTCTCTGAGAGGATCTGATCACCAAAGGCTTTAGCAGCACCAGCAAAAGCAACACCTCTAAATCTTTTGCCAAATTGATAGGAGAGTTGGCTCTCGATAGAGAGTGTAGTCTCGCCTTGATATCGCATGACAGGAATACCTCTCATTGAGATATACGGGACGAGATAGGGGGCGATCCTCTCCTCATAGCCAGTGATCTTTTGAGCGATAAGGTTCAAATCAAGATTTATTTTTGGGGTAATTGGGTTATAGGAGAGTATCTCTGCTTTGTAGCTCTGGAAGCTAAAATCACTCCCTATCGCCTCATCAAACATTTGTGCTTTTGCATTGACCAATATACCCCTATTTGGTGATAGAGAGTTATCTCTTGAGTCATATGTGGCGATAGCCCCTAGAGCTGAGACGCTACTTTGACTACTCAAATCCTCTATAGTACTTCCAAGTTCAAACTTACTATCTACCCCTAGATAGAGATAGGATGCTCCTACAAAAAAGTTGCTCTCAGCAATCCTAAATCTGGCATTTTGGTAAAAAAAGAACCCTTGCAGATTCATCTCTATAGCACTATTTTTGTTGTATATATTGATAAAGATATCTGGACTTCCTATGTAGGTAGTTGTCCGTATCGTATCCTCTTGCCAGTAGCCAATATGTGCTCCACCAGTTGCCCTTGTGCCATTTTCAGTAGTAGCATAGAGAACGGCACTGATGCTTGAGGGGAGGACTCTTCCAGTTTTTGATCTCCTTGAAGCGATCTTGTCATGGAGATAGACTAGAGCAAGACCCCCACCATATCCGATAGATGGCTCTGTGATGATTATGGGGAGTGGGATAAACCCATATGCTTGAGAGATATACTCACTCAAATCAAGCATGGAGTCCTCTTTGTCAAAATAGGAGATCGTTTCACGCTCATTTGCAGAGCCAAAGAGGCTTACACACAGAAGAAGAGTGAGTAGTTTGAAGCTGTTTTTCATATAGTTGCCTTATTGTATCTTGGGATTAGATTTTACGAAACTTCACATAGAGTGGGTTGTGGTCAGATAGTTTTGGGTGCGATATGACATCCGACTCTATGAGTGATAATCCTCTATAAAATACAAAATCTAATTGATTATCCATAAAAGATTTGATCTTATCCCGATCTTTGAAATCCACCATCTTTAGTGATAGTTTTTTGCTAGCATCCATCAATCTACTCATTCGGCTATCACTCCAAGTATTAAAATCACCAGCTACTATCATCGGACCTCTATAATTTTGCACAAGCTCCAAAACTCTATCTAACTCTATATTGTACTGCTTCTCTTCACGGAAATTTATAGCATGTATATTGATGATAAGTAGTTTGCTTCTGTTTCTGAATGGATAGTAACTTAGAAGCAGACTCTTATGTGTACCCCAGATAGCCTCTTTGCCTTTAGTAAGATACCTTTGCGAATCTATCGCTTCTACCCTACTAGCTGTTAACACACCATAAAATTCACCACCATACTCCAAATTGGCCGCAGCCTCAAAAGAGAAGTCATGAATCCCAAACATTTGACCATTTTTGAAATTTGCCTCTTGAAAAAGTATAAAATCTATATCTCTTTTGACTACAAGGCTCTTTAAATATGGTCGAAAGAGTGGGTTTTTTATATTATTTTTATGTACATTCCAACATAAAATCGAAAATTCATCATGTAGATATGGCAGACAGATATCGCCACTACATGACTTATGCTCTATTATGGTCGGATCAAACAAAATAGTATTGAGTGCCTATTTGGAGGCGTAACCAGCAATGATATCTCCCATCTCGGAACAAGTCACTACCTCTTTGGCATCATAATCACTTATATCACCTGTACGATACCCCTCTTTGAGAGCCCTCTTTATAGCTGCATCTATCTTGTCTGCCGACTTAGTCTCTCCTAGGGCATATCTAAGCATCATACTGGCACTAGATATAGTCGCTAGAGGATTGGCTATACCTTGACCTGCTATATCTGGAGCTGAGCCATGAATAGGCTCAAATAGACCTACACCATCTCCCGTACTTGCACTAGGTAGCAATCCTATAGAGCCACTCAACATACTAGCAGCATCTGACAATATATCACCAAATATATTACCAGTCAATATCACATCGAACTGCTTAGGATCACGGATAAGCTGCATAGCTGCATTGTCTACATACATATGGCTCAACTCTACTTCTGGATAATCCTTGGCTATCTCTTCGACTATCTCTCTCCAAAATTGACTCACCTCTAGCACATTGGCTTTATCTACAGAGCATATCCTCTTCTGTCTCTTCATGGCTATATCAAATGCTACTCTAGCTATCCTCTCTACCTCTTCTCTTGTATAGACCATGGTATTATAAGCTCTATCTTCTAATAGCTCTCTGGGTTGACCAAAGTAGATACCACCTGTCAATTCACGAACCACCATGATATCTACACCCTCTACAACTCCTGGTTTGAGTGTAGATGCGTTGATGAGCTCATCATACACAGTAGCTGGACGGAGATTGGCAAATGTACCCATCTCTTTTCTGAGACCCAATAGACCACTCTCGGGGCGTAAATGCCTCTCTAAGTTGTCCCATTTTGGACCACCTATAGCACCAAACAGGACTGCATCACACTTACTGACACCCTGTATAGTCTCATCAGGAAGAGGAACACCTGTCTCGTCTATGGCAGAACCACCTAGCAACATCTCTGTATATTTGAGATTGCACCCTTGTGCTACAGAGACCGCATCCAACACTTTAATAGCTTCATCAATGATCTCAGGACCAATCCCATCACCCTTGATAATACCTATTTTGTAACTTTTTGTCATGATCTCTTCCTTAATTCTTTTGTCGTGCTATTTCATTTTTGGCAAACTCTATAAGTCCACCTGCATCTACCAACTCCTGCATAAAGTCAGGAATAGGGGTAAACTTGTATCTCTTTGATTGTGTGATATTTATCACTTCACCAGCATCCATGTCTATTTTGATGACATCACCCTCATCTATCTCATTCGCCTCTTTTAGCTCAAATATAGGTAGCCCCATATTGAAAGCGTTACGATAAAAAATTCGTGCAAATGTAGGGGCAATGACGGCACTGACACCTGCCGCCTTTAGTGCTATAGGAGCATGTTCTCGACTACTGCCACATCCAAAGTTTTCACCTGCCACTATCATATCACCTACACTCATCTTCTCTACGAATCTAGGATCTTCATCTTCCATTACATGTTTTGCCAACTCGTTAGCATCACTTGTATTGAGATATCTTGCTGCGATGATTAAATCTGTATCGATATTATCACCAAATTTCCAAACTTTTCCTTGCAAATTTGTTCCTTTAGATAGTTAATTTCACGATATTTTATCTAAAAAGTTAAAAATAAACAAATATCATGGCAAATTTACAATTAAAAAATAGAAAATTTCGGTATAATATATACTCAAAACCAAACATCAATTAGCAATTTATCACCATCACATCATCAAACTAGTCAAGGGAACTAAAATTATGGCAGCAAAAGATAGCATAAAAAAAGCAGAAGAGCTTTTCAGTAGTAAAAAAAAGGGTGATGCAGTTACCTTCGAAAATATAGCAAAAGGGTTTGATAAGCAGATCACTCTATCTCAAGCAAAAAAGATACAACAGTTTTCAAAAAAATACAACATCGGAATGGTTTCAGCATCAGAGTATGCAAAACATCTCTCTACACTAGATAAAAAACGCAAAGAGACAGCTCGAAAAAAAGTATCCGATAACGATACAGATGAAGAGTTCGACTTCACAAAAGAGAAAGAGCTGCTAGAGTGGAGTAGAAGTGATAGCCCTGTGAGGATGTATCTTCGTGAAATGGGCAAAATACCTCTCCTTACAAAAGAGGAAGAGGTCTACCTCAGTAAACAGATAGAAGAGGGTGAAGATGTCATCATAGATGCTATATGCTCAGTCCCATACCTCATAGACTACATCATCAACTATAGAGAACCACTACTCAACAGAGAGAGAAGAGTAAAAGAGCTTTTTAAGAGTTTTGAAGATGTCAGTGGCGACGATGAGAGTGAGGATGAAGATGGTGACAAAAATTCAGAATCGAGCAAAGACAACAAAAGAGTCAAACAGGTAGTAGATAGCTTTAAACTGCTAGAGAAAAATAAAAAAGAGTGGATGAAGGCGAGAGATGAGCTTCATAAGATACAAGATGTAGAGAGCGATGAGACCAAGATAATACATGAGCGACTCAAAGTAGCCTTCAGGAAAGAGCAACTCAAAAAATCCCTACTAGAGCTTGGTCCTACAAGCAAACTCATAAATGAGTTAGTAAAAGCCATGGAGACAGCACTAAAGAGTGACGACTCATTCGACAAAGAGTTGAAGAGACTCGAATATAAACTTCCACTCTTCAATGACACACTCAGAGCAAACCACAATAAGATACTAGATAACATAATAAATATGGATAAAGATGATATATCCAATGCTGTACCTGAGACGACTATGGTGAGTACATATGTAGAGATAAAAAAACTCTTTGAGACCAGAGAAGCTAGTAAAGATAGCTTCAACCTAGACCCATCAAAACTAGCAGAGATACTCAATCAGATAAGACAGGGTAAAGCCCAAAGCGAAAAAGCAAAAACAAGAATGGCAAAATCAAACCTAAGATTGGTCGTATCTATAGCTAAGAGGTATACCAATAGAGGATTACCATTTCTTGATCTCATACAGGAGGGCAATATAGGCTTGATGAAAGCCGTAGATAAGTTCGAGTACCAAAAGGGCTATAAGTTTTCTACATATGCTACATGGTGGATACGACAAGCTATATCCAGAGCCATAGCTGACCAAGCTAGAACTATCCGTATACCTATACACATGATAGAGACTATCAATCGCATCAACAAAATCATAAGAAAACACCTTCAAGAGACAGGCAAAGAGCCAGATCTTGATACTATAGCACAAGAGGTGGGGCTCACAGTAGACAAAGTGAAAAATGTCATCAAGATCACCAAAGAGCCTGTGTCACTAGAGACTCCTGTAGGTGATGAGGATGATGGTAGATTTGGTGACTTCATAGAAGACAAAACCACACTCAGCCCTACAGATGAAGTACTAAAAGATGATCTCAACAATCAGATAGATGAAGTGCTAGACCAGCTCAACGATAGAGAAAAGGCTGTAGTTCGTATGAGATTTGGACTATTGGAAGATAAGAGTGATAGGACACTAGAGGAGATAGGAAAAGCTCTCAATGTTACCAGAGAGAGAGTGAGACAGATAGAGTCATCAGCTATCAAAAAGCTCAAACATCCAAAAGTTGGTAGAAAACTCAAAAACTACATAGAAGAGTAACATATGGGGCAAGCAAAAGTTTTTGCTCTCATCATAGGCACAGAGATACTCAACCGTAGAAGAGTAGATAAGCATTTCGACTTTGTGTCAACTACACTACTCTCCTATGGTCAAAAGTTAGCAGGCTCATTTATCATAGAGGATGACCCTGCACTCATCATACAGACTATAAGATTTATATCTTCTCAGCCAAATGCTATACTATTTAGCTTTGGTGGTATAGGCTCTACTCCTGATGACCATACCAGAAAATGTGCGGCTGTAGCACTTAGAGATGGAGAGTTGGTGACAAATCAAGAGGTCAAAAAGGTGATAGAGGATAGACTCAAAGAGAGAGCATATCCCCACCCCATCAAGATGGCAGAGCTACCAAAAAGGGTAGAGCTTATAGAAAACAGCTTCAATGGTATGCCAGCATTCTCTATAGATGATAGATACTACTTTATGCCAGGCTTTCCAGAGATGAGCCACCCAATGGTCACAGAGATATCCAAAAGATTATTTAAGACCAAATCAACCTATCATAGATATACACTTACTGCTCGTTGCAAAGAGAATCTTCTCATAGATGTCATGAATCAAATGCCAGATAGCGTAGAGTTTTCATCTCTGCCAAAATATCATGATGATGGTTGGAGTGTAACTATATCTGTAGCATCTCATAACGATATAGAGGCTATGAATGCATTCAAACTATATACAGATGAGCTAGATAGAGAAGCTATCCCATATATCTTAGAAGACAATTCCGAGGGATCATCTAAAATTTAGAGACTGTTCAAATTCCGTCTTAGTAACCCTTGGTAGCACTTTTTTGGTGCTACCACCTCCAGCCTACATCCTGAAATATATACATAGTCTCTTTTCCAAGAGATATAGATACTCATAAAGTATTAAGACTCTAAGAGTATATTTTTATTTAAAAAGCATTACGGCTCCTTACACTCCAATGCCATCTCAATATGTTTTGCAGCAATCAAACAATCTACAAATTTTTCATTGACATCGATAATCTTAAGCACTTTACTTCTCTCCTCTTCATCCCATTTTTTGAAATCTTCTATACCGATATCTGGCTGTCGTTTGCGTACTTTGTCATTACATGTATTTGCCTCTTGCACTGTTTTTGCTCTACTAAGACAGCTTCGCCCAAGCTCAAAAGTCTTCTTATCATATTGTGCATCTTTCTGCACATCAGGCAGATAACTCTTGTTTAGATGTCTAATAAGCAATCCATTACTAGCCGTATTACTACTAGCACATCCTCCCAAAAGAAGTATCAATGCACTTCCTATTGCTATAATAACTCTACTCTTCATTACACTCCCCTTATATGATATAAATAATTACTTAACCTCTTCAAGATAGGGTGGCTTCCACTCCCCATCAATCGCTACCTGTTTTGGTCCATACATACGAAGTACAAGACTTATAACCTCACTCTTACCATTACTTGGCAACCAGTTGCTCTCTTTCTCTTTGCCTGGAGATTTTGCCTGGATATAGATATCCAAAGAGCCATCTTTATTGAGCTTCATATTGTCTCTATCACCCAAAGCGTAACGATCGATTGGGTTATCGATTGGAAAGCCATCTTTATCATAAATCGTAACTGACCAAAAAGCATCTACAGGAGGGGTCTGCCCTTTGTCAAAATGGATAACATATTTTTTATCTCCCATTGGAACTTTGCCATTTTTATCAGTGACATTGAGTGGATAGAGTGCCCAGTAGTATGGGTTGGCACCCAAGCCATAGAGTGCAGTTGTGGCACGCTGTAGATAGTCGATACCATAGACTCCTATACTCTTGGTAGGAACTTGCCATCCATTTATAATTGAGCCAATCTTTGGCACATAGGTACGCATAACATCATGACTTTTAGCAACAGCATCTTTGAGTGCCTCTTTCACCTCAAGGGAGAGCTTATCATAATCAAACCCTTTTGGTGTGAGTCCAATGCGTGCCATTCTGTCAAGTCGAACCTGGTCAGTGGCATGAGGAGGGTGTATCTTCATTAGCTCCATAGCCATCGTGAAGAATGTTTTTGCATCCATCTTCTCAACCTGTATCATAGGTGGTGTCTCATCATCGACTGTAGGGTCTTTTTTGAAGGTAGGTTTATATGGTTTACCCTCTACAAAGTAGCTTAGTGGAGTGAGTTTAAATTCATCTTGAATTTTTCGGATATACTCATAATCTTCTGCTCCATTTGTCTGTGTGCGACCAATAAACCAAAAGATTGGAGTTGTTGCATTGATGCGTTTTACCCCCTCAGGAAGCTTACCTTTCCACTCTGGCATACAGAGTGCAAAGTTACCTGCATCATTTCCATTGGCATAGGTTCCAACTACAGCAAAGGTATCTGTCCACATATCATACATCGGTAGCATATAGAAACGATCCTCTACTTTAGGTACACTCAAAATCACTGGCTCTCTACTCACATCAACCCAAGCAAGAGAGTAGAGCGTATCGAAGTTGGGACGAACCACTTCACGAAACTTTGCATTAGGAAAAGTTCTGATGTGTGTAAACTGCATCATCGGTCCACGGTTTGGGTTTTCTCCTAGAGGCATATTGGTCATCTGCTTGCGTGTCACCTCCATCAAGACTAATGGATAGGTGTAGATGTAGCTCTGCATAGCGATGCGACTAAGCTCCTCTTTTTTGAGTGAAGTAGCATTGAGCTGTAGTGATGCACTTAATAGCACCACGATAGCAACAGAAAGTATCTGTTTTATATGTCGTATCATGACAATCTCCTTTTTTTGTGTCTATTGTAACAGAAAAATATCGCTACAGATATCAGAAAATCGAAAGAGGTATGGTGTGATTGCTTTTATAGGAGTCCTCTTGGAGTGTCTGCATAGGTAGCTCTCCAAAGAGTTTTTTATACTCTGAAGCAAAGTGACCTAGATGAAAAAATGCATATTTGAGTGCAATATCAGAGACTCTTGTTCTCTTTGGATTGGAGAGTTTGAGTTCATTGCGAATGGCGTGAAGTCGCAATATCTGTAGATAGTTTTTGGGTGTCATACCTAGATTTTGCTTGAAAGTATACTCTAGTGTTCGTTGAGAGATACCAAGATACTTGCTTACATCACTTAGCTTGAGATCGATATCTAGGCTATGCTCAAGCAGACCTCTAGCCTCTTTGAGAATGCTATTTTTTGCTTTTACTCTCCGTCTATCAACGACAATAAATCCAAAGAGTGTATATATAATCTCCTCCTCTATCTCCTCATAGTTAGATGTTAAGAGAAGCTCTTTGTCACTTGAGAGAAAATAGTCTATCCAAAAGCCAAGAAAGCCCAAAAAAGCCCTCTCTCTTTGGGGCTCTAGTAGCAAACGCCTCTTGATATTGCCCTCAAACTCTACACCGTAATGCTCAAAAAAGACTCTATGAAAATACTCCTCATCGATAGCGATAGTAAAGGTGGTATTACGATCACTAATAACAAGATCAAGCTCCCTATCATGCGTGAGTAGGAGTAGCTCATTTTGCTCAAACCTACGATTTTGGTAGTTTATGATGCCATTAGTTTGATTGTAGGTGATCACTACACTCTTTTTGGGAGAGAGACCTCGCACCCAAAAAGGAGCATTGTAGCTCGTTGAGCCAAACTGAATATGTGGCGTATGAAAGCCACTCACCTGCATCAGTAGTCTACTATCTTTTTGTGTCTGTTTGACCTCTGCATCCCAGCCTACTGAATATCTTATCGCCTCTTCAAAGCCAAGAATGGGAGAGTTGACAACAAGATTACTCTCAAAAAGCAGATTTTCCATCTAATTAGCACCAAAAATAGTTGTAGCTACTCCCAATAGTACTATCAGGATAATAGAGCCTTGAAATCTTTCAATCTGATACATATCAAGGATAAACTGAAAGATACTCAAGACTCTATAAGGTCAAAAGAGGCATAAATATAGAATTTATTATGCTCCTTCGTTTTGCTTACTAAAACTTTTGACCATTTATAGTTAATTTGCCTTGAGTATACTTGATCTCATACACTACCATATCATTTTCTACTTTCGATGGAAGTATCGCCAGCAATCCAGCTCTTTTATCTCTCATCAAAGCTTTCATCATATCTTTTGATAGCTCTACTCTTGCATCTGCATTGAGTGCTGAGAGTGCCATTAGAGGATTTATTGCCATCATCTTTGCTACATCTTGTTTATTATCTAACGAAAATTTAGCTCTAATCTTCAAGCCTCCCATATGCTCACCTTTTGTGATGAGATTTGCTATATGTAGATCTTTGATCTCTATATTTATATCTTTATTGGAGAGTAGCTTTAGACTTAGTGCTTGCAACTTCTCATCATCTATATCTGATGGGGTATGCTCTTTACCATATTTCTCCAACTCTTTGTATGCCTCTAGATTGAGATTTGCAATAGTCATATCTATATTAAAATCTTCTACTTTACTCAACTCACTACTCACATTCGCATCTAAAAGTTTTAGAGAGATTGTGTAGTTTAGATTTAGATTATTGCCATGAGTCTCTATATTGGTTATAGTCTTAAAGTTATCTATTTTGAAGTATTCACCTTTGTATAGATTGCCAAGAGGAGTCATCTCTATAGATGCTATGTTAAATTCACTACTATTTTTTAGTGATTCACTTGGGTCATAATAGCCTTTTCCTCCTATACCTTTCGTAACTATAGATACCTCATCTACTACTACATTGATATCTTTTAGAGAGATATTGTATAGATGATCTTTCAAGCTATATTTACTATATACAACTATCGCTTTCTCTTTCAGTATCTTTTGTATATCCTCTTTTTGACTTTTGTTTAAGTCATTGTCATCAGGTATAGATATCAAGGTACTGATACTGTTGAAGCTATCTTTTGAGTAGTTGATATCATGAGAAAATGATAAACCATTTAGGCTATCATAATCATCATCTTGAGTTGATCGAGTTTTATTATTCTCATGATCTTGTTGGTAGACTCTAGTGATAAGCGATTCACCGATATCACTCTTTTTTCTATCTTCTATTATCCAGCCGCTAGTTTTATTCTGCTCTTTCTCTAGCTTGTCTATATTTTCAGATATAAATACTTTGAGATTTGTGATACCAGATGAGTTGATATCCTTGCTTGCTTGACCAAATAGGGTAGTCGCTATAATGGTCGAGATGATAACACTTTTTAACATGTCATACTCCTTTGTGATTTGAATTGGTATATATTTTACCATAATAGTTTGTCATTTTAGAATTTTACTCACAATTGATACAAGTTTAGTACTCTTTTAGCTCATTATATAGACTATCTCTCTCTATAGGTACAAATCCACTATTTTTGATGAGACCTACAAATTCATGCAAATTCATACCATGACTACTAGATGCTCCTGCTGCTGACTGAATAGACTCCTTCTCTATAGTACCATCTAAATCATCTGCTCCAAACTCTTGTGCTATAAGAGCCAACCCTATGGATGCTGTCACCCAATAGGCTTTGATATGTGGGATATTGTCTAGCAGTATACGACTTATAGCATAAGTCTTTAATATCTCTTGACCTGTTGGGTAGTCAGTCACTTTTAGATAGTTGTTTTCTCTTTGGTAGACTAGAGGTATAAAGGCATTAAATCCACCTGTCTCATCCTGAAGATCTCTAAGACGCAACATATGGTCTATACGGTGACGACGCTCCTCCACATGACCAAATAGCATAGTGACATTACTCATCCTTCCTCTTTGGTGCCATTTTTTATGTATCTCCAACCATTGAGCAGATGTCACCTTACCTTTGCAGATAAAATCCCTCACCTCTTCATCAAATATCTCTGCTCCTCCACCTGGCATAGAGTCTACACCACTCTCTATCATCATATCCAATACTTCATCATAGCTCAAATCATACTCACGAGCCAAGAAGTCCACCTCTGCAGCAGTGAGAGCTTTGACATGAAGTTGCGGATATTTTTGTTTTATTTTGGAAAAAATCCCCATGTACCACTCTAGTCCCACTTCGGGATTATGAGCAGAGACTATATGCATCTCTTTTGCTCCATTGGCTACAGAGTTGTCTACTATAGATAGTATCTCTTCGTGACTCATGGCATATTGATTTGGATTTTTTCTAGTAGCAGAGTAGGCACAAAATTTACAGATATCCTTACAAATATTTGTAGGATTGATATGTCTATTTATATTGAAGTAGCTTTTATTGGCATACTTTTCCCTTCTGATATTGTCTGCCAACTCTCCTAGAGTATAGAGATCCAACTCATACAGAGCTTCTCCTTCTGCTTGGTTCAATCTTCTCTTGTCTCTTACTTTTTTTATCAATAGTTCTTGATTCATACTATATTCTCATTTATGTAATTTTTTGGTATTATAGCACTAAAATATTAGGACTTATAAAATATATGAAGATAAAAGATAAAATTCAAGAACTACTCTATCAGAATGCAGAAGATTTCGAGATGGCTAAAGCACTCAAAGCAGATATAGCTACATATTTCACTACACTTGATGAGACATTTAGTACATCTGGTGGCAAAGATTTTTTAGTCAAGCATACTAGAAAGATAGATGAGATACTAAAGCTTATATACAAGATAGCTCTATACGGCATGTTTAAAAACTATCAACCGATGAAAAACACACTACCTCTTAGTATGGCGGCGTTAGGTAGCTACGGTAGAGAACAGCTATGTGTGCATTCCGATATAGACCTACTCATAGTCTATCGAGATATGCCAGGATACAACACCAAGGAGATCATAGAGAAGATCTTCTATCTTATATGGGATTGTGGACTAAAGCTGGGGCACAGAGTACATGAGGTCGATGAGCTATTAGAAGCATCTAGGAGTGATATCACTATCAAGACGGCTATCATAGAGTCGAGATTCGTAGAGGGGTCGCATCAGATGTGGACAGAGACGCAAAATGTACTCAGTATGATACGACATGATGACCCTCAATCATTTGTAAAAAAGAGACTCGAAGAGCAGCACAAGCTACATAAAAAATTTCCTTTTGGTATGGAGCCAAATCTCAAAGAGGGGAGAGGAGGATTTAGAGATGCAAATCTAGTCTACTGGATAGGGAGGGTGAGATACAATATAGACCACATTTCACAACTACCAGAGAGTATAGTGAGTGAATCAGAGTACAAATCATTTCGTCAAGCTCTTGAGTTTCTATTTCGTGTTCGTTCGGCACTACATTTAGCTAGTGGCAAAAAAGAGGATAAGTTACGACTAGATCTCATACCTGATGTAGCAAAATATCTAGGGTATGACAATAACAAAAAATCCCATATGAAATTCTCTCAAAAAGTTTCAGCTAGCCTAAAAATAGTATATCTCAATACCACCATATGGATAGATCTGCTCTCCAAGGAGTATGACATTAGCGAAGATGGACTTTTAGATGCTTTTGAAGATGATGATAGATCAGATATGAAGTACTATATCAAATCTCTCATCTCTAACGCTTCATCGGAGTACAAAGCTTCACCTGCACTTCTGAAACAGCTAAGTCAAGCCAAAATGCCCAAAAAGATAGATAAAAACTACTATCCAATAATTCGCAAAATATTTCAACAACCCCACTCTTTCAGTATATTGGTTACACTTCTAAGAGCTAGAGTACTAAAGAGGATAATACCACCGCTCAAAAAAGTGATGGATCTCCCTCAATTTGATGGATATCATCAATTTCCAGTAGATATTCATCTGCTAGCCTCCATATACCATCTAGAGCATATATCAGATCCATTCATCAAAGGACTATTTGATTCACTGAGCAGTAGAGACAGAGAGATGATAAAGCTAGTAACACTACTGCATGACTCTGGCAAAGGACGCAAGCAAGAGCATAGCATAGTAGGTGCTACACTCTATAAGATTTTTGCCAAATCATTAAGTTATACCGAAGAGATGGTAGAGAGTGGTGTCCTACTGATACGCAACCATACCCTCATGAGCAATGTAGCACAAAGAGAAGATCTATATAGTGAAAAAGTTATCATGAAGTTCTCTTCCCAGTTCAAGACTAAGCGGATGTTAGATCTCATATATATACTTACTTATGCAGATATGAATGGTGTAGGTGATGATATATACAACACATTTACAGCTAGGCTCTTGAAGACCCTATACAATCAAGCTGTAGAGTCGCTAGAACACTCTGAGATGTTGGATGAGACGGCTATGAGAGTCAAGAAAGAGAAGAGTCTTCAAAGATTTAAACCCTTCAATGAATTGTCTAGAATAGAGCAAAAAAAGATACTATCTATACCATCAAATCTACTATTTCTCCACTACACTCGTGAAGAGATACTGAAGATAGCCACAGAAGCTTGGAGAGTAGATGATTATCACTACACTATAAGCAATAACTATTTTCTTACTATAGAGATAACAAGCAAGATCAATTGTAATTTAGGCTATATACTAGGAAAGTTATCTGCATTTAATTTGGTAAATATGGATATATGTAAACTATCTGATGAGTATAAATTTTTTAAGTTGGACTTCAAAGAGAGGTTTCAAGATGATGAATTGCCACAGGTTGCATCATATATAGAGAGATCATTTATTACAGATGAGGCACTATCTATAGGAGATATAGAGGTAAATAGGGATGACATATATATAGACTGTGACCATTCAAAGAATTATGCCTTGATGAAATTGAATACAAAAGATCAGAGAGGATTGATAGCACTACTTATTACTATATTTGACTCTATGGATATAGATATAGCTACAGCCAAGATACATACACAGAAAAAAACCACTAGAGATCTCTTTCTTTTAGAAAAAGATGGTAATTTTTGTCACAATAGAGAAATAGTTGTAGAGAAGATAACCCAAAACAGACAGATTTCTTGAGATAATTATTGTAAAAATCTAATATTTTACTTGACCTTTATCATATTGTCAGTAGATATATGGTATTATCGCGTTTCCAAAATTCTTGCTCAAAGTTTGGATGGTTGAACTATACGACCAAGGCGATGGGCTATAAACCAAAAGGAGATTTATTAATGAATCATTACGAAACACTTTTTGTTGTCAAAGCAACACTTACACAAGAAGAGATAGATGCACAAATAGAGAAGATCAAATCTGTATTGGATACAGAAGGTGCTGAACTATTGGCTACAAATGATATGGGTATGAGAAAGCTAGCATACGCTGTACAGAAAAACTTGAGAGGTTACTATACTGTACTATACTTCAATGCTAAAGGTGATACCATAGCAGAGCTAGAGAGAAATCTCAGAATCAATGAAGATGTGATAAAGTTTTTGACTATAAAATATAGCAACACTAAAGAGGTAGCTCAATTCAACAAACTAGTTGAAGCTTCAAACAAAAGTGTTCAGACAGAAGAAGCAGAGAGTGTAGAGACGACTCCTGAAGCAGAAGCACCTGCCACAGAGACAGCAGAAGAGACACCTGCTACAGAGACAGCAGAAGCATAATCCAAAGCTTAGGAGCATCCTTATGTATAACAAAGTAGTATTGATGGGCAATCTCACTAGAGATATCGAAATCAGATATAGTCAAAGTGGCAGTGCCATAGGCAACACAGGTATAGCAGTAAATCGTAAATGGAAATCTGCAACTGGTGAACAGAAAGAAGAGGTGATGTTCGTAGATCTCACCCTCTTTGGAAGAACTGCAGAGATAGCAAATCAATACTTGCGTAAGGGTAGACAGGTTTTAATAGATGGAAGATTATCTCTAGATCAATGGACTGCACAAGATGGCACAAAGAGAAGTAAACATAGTGTCATAGTAGAAAATTTGCAGATGATAGGTGGCAGAGATGATGCTCAGCAGAGCAACAGTTCGTATGGTCAACCGAGTGGAGGTTCTAGCTATAATCAGCGAGATCAGCAGCAAAATAGTCAAGCATACCAAGCCCAAGGGCAACAGTATGGTGGTCAACAACCTGCTATGGCTCAAACCAAACCACAACGACACGAAGAGCGAGCACCTACACATGAGATACCAACTATAGATATAAATGAAGACGAAATACCATTTTAGGAGTAAATAATGGCAGAGAGAAGAAAATTTAAAAAAAGATATTGTAAATATTGTGAAGCAAAAGTTGAATTCATAGACTATAAAGATTTGGCAATGTTCAAATTTAGTCTAAGTGAGAGATTTAAAATTATGCCTAGAAGACTTACAGGAAATTGTAAAAAACATCAAGAGATGGTGACAGTTGCTATCAAAAGAGCTAGACAAACTGCACTTATCCCATACATAGTAGATAGAAAGAATGTGGTAGAGAATCCATTCGAATTTATCAAATAAAAACAACAACATACTCCGCTAATGCGGAGTAGCAGTTATAGATACTTTTAGTTATATCCATCTACAAATCATAGCTTAACCAAAACTAATCATCTTTGAAACCGTATATATCCTCATCCTCTAAGTTTTCAGGTGCTGCATTGTACTCTTTTTGTTCACTTTGTTTACTCTCTACTTGAGTCTTATCATCACTTTTTTTATCTACACTATTTGAACTACTATTTGCACCACTATTGCTTTGTGTTGCGTTACCAAATAGTATATCATATGCCTTGTCCATTATATCGTTGTTGTGGTGATTTTTTCTTAACTGAACAGATGCAGTCATTATGATATCTTTCTCTTCACTTGTCAAATGAGACATCTCTATAGTCTTTTTGTACTCCTCAGGAGTTCCTATCATCTCTTTGAGTATATCAATTTTTGCACTATTGCCCCAAAACATCTTAACTCCTTTTTTCAAACTTGTAACAATTATACCGCACATGAATCTATAAAACAAGAGAATATAATATTAATTATATTTAATGATAAAAGTTTAAGTTTATAAATATAGACTAAATTATAATATTTTTTCTTATTATAATTTGACAAAATACTTAAAATTCATAAAATACTAAGTATTATTCCAATATAGTATAATAAGATTTTAGTACTAGGAGTATGAGATGGGAAATATAGTTGGTTATTATACAAATTCAAATTCAAATATAATTTGTTATGCAATAGATAGCTTTGGCAATCAAAGACTTCTTGTTGATGGTGATGAGATATATGAGGGTGAGACTATAGTAGATGAAAATGGTGTAGAGCAAGCACAATTTTTAGATCCTATAGAGAGTGAAAATAGTGAAAATGCCCCTATAGGTGAAGATAGTGAAGAGTTTTCACCAGATGAAGATTCAGACGAAGCACCAAATAGTACTCCAGCTGAATCCTCTACGACCGCTTATAATATCGATTCTATTGATGAGGAGTCAGAAGATACAGATTCATTAGATGAAACAGATAGTGAACCTAATGACGAAGAGGAAGAGGAGTTCGATAGCTCTAATGACTCCAATGACCCCTTGGTAGAATCAGGTAGCGAAGGAAGTGGAGAGTCTGAAGCTGAAGATGGAGCAGAAGAAGAGGAGGAAGAGTTCAGTGAAGAAGAGGAGTGGGACGATCAAGATAATCAAGGTGATGGCGAAGATTTTGATATAGAGGGTGTCACTATCTCTTTGGTATCTACTGATACTATCTCAGAAGGTGGCGGTGATATTACATATACTGCTGTGCTTTCCGATTATAGCATTGGCGAGACTAGAGTTACCTTGAGTAATGGCTTAGATATTGTTATCGCCGATGGTGAATATTACGGTAGTGTTGTGAGTCATGTGAGTGACGAGGATGTCTATCTGGATGAATCTGACATATCTGTAACTATTACAGAGGTAGTGAGCAGTACTGACGAATATATCGTCATAGACACAACCCCTGCAACTACAACTATTACAGATACTATAGATGATACAACTGTAAGCCTAGATGCTACAAGCACCATCACAGAGGCAGGAGCAGCCGTTACATATACAGCTACTCTAACAAGTGCAAGTCAAGGTGATACAGTAATCACACTAGATAATGGTGAAGTGATAACTATCACAGATGGTAATACAACAGGAACAGCTACTGTAAATGTCGGAGCAGATGAGGATGTATACACAGACCCTGACTCAATGAGTGCTACTATCACAACAGCAGTTGGTGGCAATTTTGAAAATCTAGTAGTAGACACAACCCCTGCAACTACAACTATTACAGATACTATAGATGATACAAAAGTGAGTATCAGTGGCACATCATCAGTAGATGAGGGTGCATTAGCCTCATATATAGTAAGTGTCGACCATGCACCTATAGAGGATATGAGTGTAGATGTAACATATAGCTATGTAAGTGCAAGTAGTGGCGATATAGTCACCAACACCACTCAAGTAGTCATACCTAAAGGTAGTAACTCTGTAGAGTTTGATGTAGCTACCATAGATGACAATATTGTAGAGGGTGATGAAGTATATAGCGTATCTATATCCAATCCATCTCAAAGTGGCTTTGAAAATGTTATAGTAGATCCAAGTGCCAATAGTGTAGAGACCACTATCTTAGATAACGATACAAGAGTTGAAACTACCGATGATACAGCTATAGCCACAGAAGATGGACGCGAATCAGTAGCAGGTGAAGATGAAGCAGATGATGGCATAGTAGCATCAGGCAATATCCTCTCCAATGATATAGGTGATGGCATTAGTGTCACTCAAGTATCATTTGGCAATAGTGTGATAGATATACCTACAGATGGCAGTAGTGCTACAGTAGAGTCAGAGTATGGAAAACTCACTATCAACAATACAGGAGCATTTACTTTCGTAGCAGATGATGACAATGCCACAGTAGATGAGTTAAACATAGGAGATACACTTAGCAATCAATTTGACTATACAATAACTGATGCCAACAATCAACAGTCAACAGCTACCCTCAATATAACTATAGAGGGCAAAGATGATGCACCAGTCATCAACTCCATAGAGGCAAACAACCAAGCACTACACATAGTAGATGGCGTAATGGATCTCGATGGTGATGGCAATGGTGACTATATATCACCAGATGCACTACTAAGTCCTAGCCAAAATCTTAGATTTGATGAAGACAATGGAAATATAGTCATAAATATGGGCAACGAAGATTCATCTCTAGCAGTTAATTATCACGGTGGCACAGCATGGAACAACAACATCTTGGGATACTATGAGAAGGATGATGATGGCAATATTACTGATACCAAAATTATCTATACAGATAGAGGTGATGAGGATGGTGATGGAAGTAGATTTGATACTTTCTTGGGACAAAATAGCCTAAATCTAGGCACCATAAACAATCTCAACGGTACAGTAGGATTTTTCATACTACCAAATGGATACTCTGGCAATCTCAAAGAAGCGGTAGATAACAATTATGATCTATCTATAGATGCAAACAACCATGTAGTATTTACAAATCCAAACGATCCTAGTGATACAGTCACTATGAAAAAAGCATACTATACAGACAACAATATGAGTACGGATGGCAGAGACCACGCTATAGTCACGGTCAACCCTGATGGTGGACTCACTATAGGTATGGAGGATCTTCCAGAGAATAGATCAGACCAAGATTATGATGATGTGGTATTTACTATCAAGCCTTGCAGTACACTAAATGGTGATGGTGCTATATTTAAAGATATCGATATCTCAGATGTAGATGACGCAAACCTAGAGAGTGCTACAGTTACACTCACCAACTACCAAAATGGTGATGTGATAAATGCAGATGGTTTGCCAAGTGGTATCACTGCCTCTATCAATGATGGTGTAGTAGAGTTGAGTGGTAGTGCAAGTGTCTCAGAGTATACTCAAGCACTCAAGTCACTCACATTTGAGAGCAGTAGTGACGATAGAAGCGTGAGAGAGTTTGAAGTCACCCTCTTTGATGGTGACAAACACAGTAACAGTATGACCACTTCAGTAGATATAGGTGGTTGTGAGATAAACACCAATACTTCTACCCCTGCAAATGAGGCACCAGTTGCAGTAGATGACCACAATATCAATGCTACAGTACAAGGCGAGATAGTCATAGATGATGCCTCATCATATAGTGTAGGTGGACAGCAAGATCCTGATGTAGCAGCGCTAAGTGATGGCGGATATGTCATAGTATGGCATGAAAAGACAGGTGATGATGTCGTAGGTGATCGCTCTTGGAAGAGAAGTGAAGAGAACGATATCTTTGCACAGAGATTTGACAAAGATGGTGAGCCAGTAAGTGAAGCGGTCAAAGTCAATAGCTTCGATACAGCCAACCAACACGACGCACATGTGACAGGATTGGAGGGTGGCAGATATCTAGTCACTTGGACAAGCGATAATGACATGAGTGCCAAAGATGATTGGGACTATGGCAGCAAATATATCAAAGGTAAGATATTTGACGAAAACAACAATCCTGTATGTGATGACTTCTTGGTATCAAGAGCAGAGTATGACCCTATAATAGGTCTACCTGATGGTGGCTTCGTTGTCACTTGGTCAGCAAGTGCAGCATATGACAATACAGACCAGAGTGCCGATCAAGTCAATGGAGTACACTCCGATGTCCACGATGGAAGTGGCTATGGTGTATTTGGTCAAAGATTTGATGCACTAGGCAATGAGATGGGTGGTAGATTTGCCATCAACACCTCTACGCTCAACAATCAGATAGATTCAGATATCACACTAGATACCAATGGCGATATCATCATCACTTGGCAGTCACAAGGATCTACAGATAGTAATGATTATGAGGTCTTCTCTCAGAAGTTCCATATAGTAGATGCCACAGATGACAACCCTACAGGTATAGTCAAAGATGGTACAGAGGTACAGGTCAACACAGCCACAGATGGACTACAAGGCAATCCAGAGATCACAGCTCTTGCAGATGGTGGCTCAGTAGTCACATATGAGAGCAACGGCAAAGTTATGGCTCAGATGCTTGATAGCAATGGCAACAAAGTAGGTGACGAAATGACTATCTCTACAGATGGAAAAAATCCAGTCATCACAGCTACAGCAGATGGATTTATAGCCATATATGAGAGTGATGGCGAGATAGTATCACAAAGATATGACTCAAACGATGGTACTCTAGGAGATGCAGTCAAGATCAGCGAAGCCTCTAACGGTCAAGGAGAGCCAGCAGTCACCACTCTCAAAGATGGTGGTTTTGTAGTCTCTTGGCAGAGCGAGAGTGGCATATTAGCACATAGATACAATGCAAACGGTACCGATTTTGTACAAAACAACCTAGATATGAGAGCAGGTTCAGTGCTTATGATAAGTGTAGCCGACCTACTAGCAAATGATTATGATCCAGATGATGACACTATAGCGATAGAGTCTGTGATCAACAATGCAAACGGACACGGAACAGCAGAGCTAAGTGCAGATGGTAAAACTATCATATTTACTCCAGATGATGGATATACAGGTGAAGCTACATTTAACTATACAGTAAATGATGGTCAACTCGTCAGTAACGAAGCTAGTGTATTTATGGATGTCAAACCTGTAGGCGAGCCTAATGTATTTGTAGGCACTATGTGTAGTGCAGATATCCAGAGTCACGAAGTAGAGGTCAACGAAGGAGACAAAGCACTCTTAGCAGTCAAGATAAGTGGAGCAAAACCACACAGTACAGTAACACTCACACTAGAAGATGGTACAGCACTCAATCCAGATGATTATGAGTCAACTATAATGTATAGCTTTGACAATGAAAATTGGTCAGAGTATACAGGTGCTATAGATGTAGAGGGTAGCACTAAGCTACTAGTAAAGATGGAGACTACAGATGATGATGCTGTAGAAGATAGAGAGAGCTTCACCCTAAATGCTACTCTAAGTAGTGGTCAGAGTGGTAGTGGTAGTGTCCATATAGTAGATAGTGACGAGTTAATCAATGGTGACCCTCAAGAGGTGAGAGTCTCAGAGGAGGGCTTGACAAATGGTATAGCCGATAACATAGGAGATAGTGATACCACCAACGAGATAGTAGGTAGCGGTCAACTAGATCTCTCTAGCTCTGCCACTCAAGTATCACTAGAGATACCAGTAGGCGACTTCACATCACAAGGAGAGCAGATAGTATGGAGTCTATTAAATGATGGCAAGCTACTAATAGGTGCTATACAGAGCGGTGAAGTAGTAAGAGTGGAGATAGATAATAGTGGTAACTATACCACTACACTCAAAGGCGTCATAGACCATCCAGATATGTCGCATGAAGATCAATTGAGTATACCTATCAGTGTCAATGTCTCAGATGAAAATGGACATAGTGCATCTACTACCCTTAGCGTAGTAGTAGAAGATGATGCCCCTGTAGTGGATGCAGATGGCAAAGCGACTATAGATCTACATGTAGACCCTGTAGTGACAAACTTAGCATTTGTAATAGATGTATCATCTAGTATGTCAGATTCAGATCTAGAGCTATCCAAAGCAGCTATAGATAGTATAGTATCTAGCTATGATGGCTTAGGTGAAGTTCATGTCAATATCATACAGTTTTATAAGGGAGATACTATAAATAGTGGCTGGATTACAGCTGACGAAGTAGCCAATCTTACACTTGACAACACAAAACATGGTACAGATATAGTACAAGGCTTGAGAGGTCTAGTTGAAGACTCATATAGTGGCAACGAGCCTCAAGCAGACCAAAATATGGTCTACTACTTTGGTGATGGCAACACTTATGGGGAGTATAGAGAAAATTTCGATGCATACACAGGTGCAGTGAGAGATGGTGGAGATGTCACTATGGGTGGCGACAACCCTTGGACAGATTTTATCACTAGCGGAGCGATAGATAAGTTTATGGCATATAGTGTCAATACAAATGAAGTATTGAAAGATATCAAATATTTAGCAGACAATGGAGAAAATGTAGTATCTCTAGACCCAGTCGCTATCAATGATATATCTGATTTAGGAGATATACTACAAAATAGTGTATCTCTATCTCAGAGTGGAGAGTTTACTACCGATACAGATGGCAACCCTATCATAAAATTTGGTGCAGATGGTGGTCATATCTCCTCTGTAGTGATAGATGGTCACACAGTTACATATGATGCAGACCATCCAATGCAGAGTGTAGATGGCAAATATGGTACATTCGATATAGACTTTGATACAGGTACCTATAGATACTTCTCATCAAATGAGAACTTGACAGATCACAAAGAGCATATAGTAGTAGAGGTAGTAGATGGTGATGGTGATGGAGCAGCGGGTAGCGTAGAACTCACCATCAATGTCACATATGATGAGTCACTAGATCCAAACAGAGCTCCTGATGCAGTAGATGATACTATAGATATCACTTCAAATGTAGCAGATGATATATCTGTCAATCTCACTGTTGTATCTGCAAATGAGGAGCATATCTCTACCTCTGCACATACAGGAGGTATTTTTGACAAAGCAAATGCTATAAGTGGACTCGAAGATATAGAAGAGGTCTCAGACAATACTACACTATTTAGTGGCAACCTAGACAACAATAGAGTATATGGTGCAGAAGAGAACAATATACACATCCAAGGCAATATGAATGGTCACATAGATCTAGGTGATGGAGACAACTACCTAGAGGTAGATACCGATGCCAATCAAATCATAGTAGGCGATGGAGATGATACTATCAATATAGATGGAAACCAAAATGCCAATATAGATCTAGGTGATGGAGATAATAGACTCGATGTAGATGGCAACTCAGCTAGGATATTTATGGGTGATGGAGATGACTCTATAAGAGTTGGTGGCAATGCCAACCAAGGATTGGAGCTAAATGGTGGAGATAATATACTAGATATCAAAGGCAACTCCAACAACATCTATGCAAATGGTGATGGTGACAATACTATACTAGTAGGTGGACACACCAATGGCAAGGTAGATTTAGGTACAGGCGACGATACAGTACGCATAGGTGGCAATACCAATGGCAATATAGCACTAGAAGATGGAGATGATACTCTCATAGTGCAAGGCACTACAAATAGACGAATCTATGCAGATGAGGGTGATGATAGTGTATATATCGGAGGCAATGTCAATGACTTCGTCGTAGGTGGTGATGGTGTAGACTCTATAGTACTAGATAGCTACAATGCCAACAATTGGGATAGTGTATCATCCAAAATCCTAGAGTTTGAAAATATCAAACTAGGAGATGGTACCATCATCGGTGATGCAAGTGCATTTGATGCGAAAGCTGAAACTACATACACTACTACTATAAGCGTGACAGCTTCACAGGATGCCACAGCAGTAGCTATAACTATACCAGATGGTGTCAAAGTGGTAGATGCACAGGGCAATGAACTTGATATAGTTGACTCACAAGTAGTGATATCTGCTGGTACAGATGCAAGTGAGCTTAGATTGGTATCTTCAGAAGAGTTGAGTAGTTCAGATATAGACTCCATAGAGGGAAGTATCTCTAGTGTCAACTCCACTCAAGCAGATAGCATAGTGATAGATGCAGCAGATATATTGGTAAACGATAGCGACCCTGAAGGCAACCCTATCACTATCACAAATGTGACTGCATCAGCAGATACACATGGTAGTGTAGAGATAGATGCCGATGGCAACATCATCTTCACTCCAGATAGTGACTACAGTGGAGAAGCATCATTTGAGTACACTATTAGTGATGGCAAAGGTGGCGAAGATACCGCCAAAGTAAATATCCAAGGTGTCAACGAAAAGGTGATACTAGAGGAGTCATTTGAAAACCTACAAGCTAGTAGAGGTTGGCATGTAGAGCATGGGAGTAGAGGTACAAAACAGTATAGCAACAGCCTCATCAGACGGAAACGCTCATGCAGAGCTAGATGCTCACGGCTCTACCTCAAATGTGACTATGTCTACTACAGTATCGCTAGGTAGCAGTAGTGAGTATACTATGAGCTTCGATATCCAGCCTAGAGATGGTGGAGGCAGTAGAGGTCACAAAGATACATCAGATATGAGAGTGACATTTGGTGGCAAAGAGATGAGCATCTCATCAGATAGCGATGGCAACCTCACAGTAGATGGCGATAGCTCTATATCTATAGTGACACACACTATAGATGATGGCTGGACTAGAGTAGAGGCTAGATATGATGGAATCAGTGGCGATGAGTCAGAGCTACTCATAGAGGGAACAGGAGCAGAAGATACATATGGTATGCTACTTGACAACATCAAGATAGTCTCTTCGGCATCAGTGAGTGTCACGGTAGAGGGTACAGAGTCAGGCGATACACTCATAGCCAACGATACTATAGATAGATATAGCAGTGGTGATGGAGATGATGTGATCTTCTCAGGCTCAAGAGATGACCATATAGATGGAGGAGCTGGCGTAGATAGAGTAGTATATAGTGGAAGCAGAGATGACTACGCTATCTTCAAGAGTCTCAATGACAAATATGTCATAGAGGATAAGAGAGCCGATGCTACAGATGGTACAGATACTGTAGTGAATGTAGAGGAGTTCACATTTGCAGATGGCACAGTAGACCAAGCCAACCTAGGAGCTACCAACAGAGCTATAGTAGTAGATGGTATCGTAGGTGGATTAGAGTATGTCACCTCTTCAGGACTCACAGGATATACACAAGATGATGGAAGCTTTGACTATCTTGACGGTGACACAGTCACATTCAAGCTAGGATCAGTAACTATCGGAGATATAGATATGGGTGATATTAGCGATGAGAAGGTTTTCCTCCAAGATATAGCCGATGTAGATAGAACTGATATGAATGATGAGTATGTAGAAAATATGGCAGTACTCCTACAGTCACTAGATAGTGATAGCGGTGACAATATCATCATCACAGAGGAGATGAGAGATGCATTTAGTACAGAGGAGTTCGACTTAGCCACTATATCAGAAGATGATCTCAAGGCTATCATAGAGGAGACAGGCAGAGATGCTGTATCAGAAGATGATGCTATGGAGCATGTCCAAGATATGCTAGTAGACTACACCAACTTAGAAGATGGAGATTTCGATGATAGAGTATCGGATGATGAGGATGACGGTGTACTAGTGGTGGATAATACAGATGAGAGTGTAGATATGAGTGCATTGTCTACAGATGATGAGAGCGAAGATGTAGATAGTACAGATGAAGAGAGAGCAGATGATGCCACTACAGATAGTCAAGAGCAAGATAGTGAAACTACAGAGGCTACTGTAGATGATAGCGAAGATACAGATAGTATAGATGAGTCTCAAGCTCAAGATGAAGATCAAGTAGATGGTGAGAGTGATGCAGACGAGTCTCAAGCTCAAGATGAAGATCTCAACAATATCTTACCAGAGAATAGCTCAGATGACGCTCAGATAGATAGCAGTAGTCAGGATGTGAGCAGTGATAGCAGTAGTCAAGTCAGCGAACAAAACAGCAACGACACAGCATCAGCACCAGATCCAACAGTAGAGGTCAAGATAGATGACCAACCTTCAGTAGATGCTATCTAGCTCTACTAGCTAGATACCCTACTTACAAAGTCCCTCATTCCCACCGCTCCTGCGTGGGAATACATGATGGAAGTATAGGTGACGAACAATAGATAGTCTCAATAAAAATTATGATATAATCAGTAGAAAAATCATGAAAGGAGCATACTGTGTCTATAGATGAGATCAAAATGCTAGACATAACAGAACGCATAATCCTTGTTGAAGAGATTTGGGACTCTATAGCCAAAGAGCAAGATAGTTTGGTACTCTCTGATTATGAGAAGAAAATTTTGGATGAACGACTAGCTTCACTTAAAAATAGTCCTCATAATCTTCTCTCTTGGGAAGAGATAAAAAATCGAGTTAGAGATTAGATGAACAGCATAGAGTTTAAACCTGAAGTTTATGAGGATATTAAAATTGCTTATGATTGGTATGAAAAGCAACGCATAGGTTTGGGTGAAGACTTTTTATTGACACTTGAAGCGTCTTATGCAAAAATTGTTAGAATGCCAAAAGCTTATCAGCCTATTTACAAAACTGTAAGAAGAAAATTGACTCGTAGATTTCCTTATGGAGTATTTTTTACCCTACAAGATAGCCAAATCATTATTATTGCTGTTATGCATACAAAACGAAATCCGTCTGATTGGAATGAGAGGTTATAAGTTTTTTAAAATATGAGAGCAGAGGAGATTGGATCTTTAGGGTCAAGATAAAAGGGTCTAAAGTTGAGTATTTTATGAACGAAGTAAATGAAGCAGTCGACATCGATACCGCCCCAAACTTTGTGTAAATGCTAAAATTCCAACAAGATAAAAAACAA